>ERZ808040.1087-NODE-1087-length-19699-cov-88.195240_pt1 | contig 19699 bp, 16 predicted proteins | sample MGYA00380191_ERZ808040 | MGnify/ENA primary metagenome ERZ808040 (study PRJEB31490, sample SAMN06133395) | mouse gut metagenome | isolation source: J6 | host: mice | place: China: Chengdu | collected 2015-05 ...
TCCCATCTAAAGCCACCTTGCCCGCCTGCGCCGCCAAAGCCACCAGCCCCACCGAAACCGCCTGCCCCGGCAAAGGGGTTCGCTTGCATTGCATCATACTGTGCCCGCTTTTCAGGGTCACGTAAGGTCTCATAGGCATTGTTGATTTCTGCGATTTTTTCGTCGGCATCTTTGGCCTTGCTCACATCCGGATGGTACTTACGCACCAACTTACGGTAAGCCTTTTTGATATCGTTGTCTGAGGCATCTTTACTGACACCCAAAACATCATAAAAACTTTTTTCTGCCATTATTATTATCCTCAAGGTAACTTTACTTTTATTATGAGTATTAAATGGTTATAAAATATAGGTGTTTCAAGTGACAAGTTGTTATACGCACCCTATTTAAAGTTCTTTTGCCATTAAGTTTAGATTACTTTTTGATTCCATAGTCTTATTTGAAATTACCAATAATGATGCCATGCAATACCAGCTGTCACACCACCGTCATTAGCCAGATTGTCATTATTAACATGACTTATTAATAAACGAGCATCGTTGTTTTTTGATAATTGCTGACGCAGTGTTAGTGTGGTCGTTGCCACAGATTTTGAAGCGCTGCGGGCTATTTGTTTATGACTGATTTCCAAGCCCCGCCCTTCTCGCTTAGCGCGTAAACCAACTTCAACCCCAATATCGAATTTATCTTGCTGGTCGTGCACTGTCACATCTAACATTGCGTAGCCGAGTATGTGCTCACCAAATATCGCACCTGCACCAATACCACCTTGTGCATATGGTTTGTGTTGATTGCCATTAAATGGATCTTGACGAGTCCCTGTTTTGAGTTGCCATGACAGTTTAGGCTCACCCGCTAGTGGTTGGGTTAAATCTTCGATTTGCTGCATATCAAGAAATACAAACTCTTTAAGCGCGAGCTTATCATCATCAAAGTTGTATGAGAGCGTTGTTTTTACCGCTTCAAACCGTTTATTAATATCGGTGTAGCTGTTGAGAGGGTCTTTAACAAATAAGGTCAGACCTAACTCAGCACTCTCATCAGACAATGCAATTTGAGTCTGAGTCGTTTTATTACTTAGTGCAGGGGACGGTTTGTTAGGCACCGTCATCCGTGCCAATACATTGCTTTTAGGTAGCATAAAGCGCTTACTAATAAGATGTTTTTTGAAAGCGTGATTTTCAGGTGTATCATCCTGCGATATTTTATAGGTTTGATGTAAAATCAAAAAATCTAAAGCTAGCGCTTTGTCTGCTTCGCTCAAGTCGTCAAGCACTTTTAAGGATTCTATCTCTTTTAAGCTATCCTTAGTCTTGTCTTTAAAGCGACCTTTAAAAGCATCCTTGTCTTGTGCTTTAATAATATGATTAATCTTATTTTGCATCGACTTTGGTAGTTGTACAAACTTGTGACGCAGCTGAGTTTGCTCCGATGGCAAGTAACGTACTTTTTCAACGATTGGGGTTTGGGCTGTGTTATCGTGCTCAACTAACTGATCAAAAACATAATCAGGTGCATACCATGGCCCTAATCGATCAGTCGTCTTTACATCACTAATTAGCTCTAATATCTCACCAGAGCGATAACCACAGTTCTGCTTAATAAAGTAATAATCAAAGCGCGCTGATTTTGCCTCATGCATATGGTAGTTCAAAAGCTGAGTATTAAAGGTATCCAAGTTAAGAACATATTCCCACATATCTCGCTGTTCATTTTTGGAATATACCGCATCTTGCTTAAAAAACTCAGTCTCAGCAAAGCCGGCATCATAAAAACCAAACAGCCCTTTTAACGCATACATTACCCCGTTTTCATTTTGAGGAATCCGAGCACCAAAGTTATAGGTATTGTTTAATAAATCTTCGCTTGATAGTGAACTACTGCGCTGATTGTCTACAGCTTGTGGCTGTAATTGAGTGTGGGGTTGAGGTTGGTCTGACTGTTTAGATTGAGAAAGCAACTCAGTGTCACTGCTAGCATAATTGCTGATATCAGCATCACTGGTTTTGACCAATACATGACCGAAAGAAGAGGCTGGATTTTTTAGATAACTACTGATTAAAATCAAGCTAATCTGTTGATTCGGATCGGGCAGCGAGGCGCAATCTGACAAATCAACTTGAACATTTTCCAGATGATGACTCAGCCATAAATAGCGTGCTGGAAATTGACAAACCGATTCTTTATTGTCGATATGACTCAGTGTCTGTATGAGCTCGTTATATGGACTAAACTGACGTGGTGACTTAGATTTAGGGTCTGAAAAATAAAAACCTTCAGAGATTACTTCCGCCTTACCATTTTTATAGAACAGTAGGTGTTGCCACTGAGGGTGAGTTGCTAAGCGTTGCAACTGAGCATTATCGACACCTGCAATAGTTTCTGCATCTGCCACTAAGCTATCTATGTTATTAGATGCATTATCAGAATTACCATTCAATACATCATTAGAGACACTGTTAATTACTGTCTCAGTTGCTTGCTGCTCTGCATTTGCAATGGATATCATGCTTAGATAAATACTCGTCGCCAATCCCAATACTTTCACTGTCTTTTTTGAATTTATCGTCACTTTGTCCAATCTCACTTCACTATCTAAGCATTAAAAAAGCACGTAAACGGCGTTGTCTACGTGCTTTTAATGACAATATAAAAAAATATCTTTCAAGCTGAAGTTTAAACGCTAAGCGCTAAATTATATGGCACAGCTTTGTTGAACAATGCTGTATAAAGCTTGAGCATTCTGCTCTTGGGTTGCTGTGCTATATGCAGCAGTCTGAGCATATTTACCATACTGTTCACGTACGCCAGCTACCGACTCACAGTTTGCTACGTTTTGAAGTGCTGATAAATGTGCGCCTTGGCCTGATGCTAAATCTTTCTCAACGCTTGGGAAAGCCTCATTGATTAATACAGCCGCACGAACATCACCACCTTGACATGTATCTGGCGACATAGAATCAGAGGTAGCTGCAGTTGTACCTAAGTCCCAAGTTACGTTACTGATGATCGCAAGAATCGGGCTTGAATTACCAAACAATGCACCACCTAGACCACACTGCTTATAGATTTGCTCGATAGTACGACCGGTCTCAGCTTTTTTGAATTTTGAACCTAGGTCAGCATTAGCCGCGCTAAATGGAATCATAGCAGCAACTACTGAAGCGATAGCAACCTTCTTTAGCATAAAATTTCCTTAATACTGTGTGCTTTAGTTAATAACAAAATATATTTAAAGTTTTAAACAATCAGACTAAGCATTATTTAAAATAAATACTCCATTCATTTAGACAATACTAAGTCTGTTTTTAATCTTACAATATAGTTACGATTTAGCAAGGAAAAATTATTAAAACTAACCTATTTTTACAATTGAAGATAATCGCTTAGCTGATTAATGTTCATTAAATAGTCAAATAAACCAGATCATATATTTTAAATAATAAAAAACCTAAAAGACAAGCATTTGCCTTTTAGGTTCTGATAATATCGATAAGACTGTCTTTATTCAAAATCGAACTTAATAACTAGCTATAATACATAACTTATAAATTGACTTATGAGATATTATTTAATAGACATTGCTGATATATTAATAAATCTCAGGCAAATCGGCTTCAGCCTCTTCCAGCTCAGTCATCGCCATTAACAACGTTTCTTCAAGCTCTGCTTGTTGCTGCTGCAATGACGCCTGCTCATCCAGTAGTTTTAACAGCTCTTCTTTACGGGCATCTTCATAAAGCGTGGTATCGGCCAGCTTTAATTCCAAATCCGCCAAACCAGCACTGACTTTATCTAGCTTCTTCTCTGCTTGCTCAATACGCTTACGAATCGGTGCTGTAAGCTTACGCTGCTCTGCAGCCAGCTTGCGGCGCTCTTCTTTGCTAAGCTGAGGCTCTTCTGCCTTCGCCTTGGCTTCTGCAGCCCTTCTCTCCTCCTCTGCTTTCTTCGCAGCCTGGTTTGACGCAGCTTTGGCATCACGAGATTCTTTTGCCGCCTCTTTGGCATCTGACTTACGCTGCTCAGACAGCCATTTGCCATAATCTGAGACATCCCCTTCAAACTCTTGTAGCTTGCCGTCATGCACCAGATACAGCTCATCACACACGTTGGCGATTAACTCTCGGTCATGCGATACCAGAACCACTGCCCCAGCGAAGCCTTGCAGCGCCATCGTCAACGCTTGACGCATTTGTAAGTCTAAGTGGTTGGTCGGCTCATCCAGCACCAATACGTTAGGCTTTTGCCATACGATTAACGCCAAAGTTAGACGGGCACGCTCACCACCCGAGAAGAGTTTGCTTGGGGTATCAATACGATCACCACGGAAATCAAAGCTGCCCAAGAATGAACGCAGCTCAGCGTCAGAAGTCTTGCCAGCGATACGACGCATCATAATCATTGGCGTGGCTTCAGCATCCAAGCTGTCCATCTGATGCTGGTTAAAGTAGCCAATATGCAGCGTGTCTGAAACTTTATAACTGCCGGTTAACGGCTCAAGCTCACCGACCAAAGCTTTAATCAAGGTCGATTTACCCGCGCCATTCATCCCGAGTAAGCCAATACGCGTGTCTGGCGTAATCTGTAAGCTGGCGTCTCTTAAAATCGGCGTCTCACTATAACCAATGTCTGCTGATTTTAATGAAATCAGCGGCGAGCTCATGTGACTCGGCTCATAAAACTGGAAAGTAAAGGGGTTATCGGCCATCACAGGCGATAAATCAGCCATACGCTCAAGCTGCTTGATGCGGCTCTGTGCTTGCTTTGCCTTTGATGCTTTGGCTCTAAAACGGCGCACAAAGTCTTCTAAATGAGCTTTGGTTTCTTGCTGTTTTTCAAACGCTTGCTGCTGCTGCGCCAGACGCTCACTACGGGTGCGTACGAACTGTGAATAGTTACCGGTATATAAAGTCAGACGCTGATTTTCAACATGAAGAATATAACTGATGGTGGCATCTAAGAAGGTTTGGTCATGCGAGATAAGTAGTACGGTGCCATCAAATTTATTAATCCACTCCTCAAGCCATAAGATGGCATCCAAGTCTAAGTGGTTGGTGGGCTCATCGAGCAATAGCAAATCAGCGCGGCTCATCAAGGTCTTAGCCAAGTTAAGACGCATGCGCCACCCCCCAGAGAAGTCATTCACTGGCAGGTCATGTTGATTGGGCTGAAACCCTAATCCGGCCATAATTTGAGCCGCGGTGGTCGGCGTACGATAGCCATCAATTTCATCAAAGCGTTGATAAAGGTGTGCAATTTCATCATCACTTAAGCTATCAGGGGCTAGCATCTTCTGATTAAGCTCATACCACTCTTTATCCCCACTTAGCACATAGTCGATGGCCGGCTGAGCACTGCCCTCCACTTCCTGCGCCATATGCGCCACTTCCCAGCCGCTAGGAATACTGATATTACCGGCATCCACAGTTAACTCATCGGTGGTACGCTCCCCCATATAGGTCAGAATCACCCCAAATAAGGTGGATTTTCCAGTACCATTATTACCGGTTAACCCCACTTTTTGGCCAGGGTGTATTTGGAAGGTGGCGTCTGAAAATAGTATTCTGCCATCACGGCGGACACTGACTTTGTTAAATTCAATCATGGATATTCATTCACTTTTTGGTTAATGCTAAGCGGGATAGGCAGCTTATTGGTTTGGGACGATGCTCTACAAAATTTGCAACAAAAAAGACACAGTTAATCTGCTAAGAGACATTGAAAATCAAGCATTATGCCTCATTATGTTATACTGAATGACTAATTATTTAAATAATCGTAAAATCAGTACCAACCCTGGCCACTTAATGTCTGTAATAAAGGGTAATCTGTCCGTAAAGCACGCCCATTGTAAGAAATTTACCGTCATCTTTATAGTAAGTTATCTTTAACAAACCGTGTTCCTAAAAACAGCCTCTTTATTATCGAACACAGGACTAGGCCAACTTTTGATTTTACGTTAAGTGAAGTTTTACACTTTACGAGGATATTATGACTACCATTACCATAACTGACAGTGCGGCGAATAAAGTTCGCAAATTACGTGAAGAAGAAGGTGATAAAAACCTTATGCTACGAGTGTATGTCACTGGTGGCGGCTGTTCGGGGTTTTCATATGGATTTAATTTCGCTGAGGAAGAAGGCGAAGACGATGCCAGCTTTGAAAACGACGATGTGACCTTATTGGTAGACTCGCTAAGCTATCAATATCTACAAGGCTCGACGGTAGACTACACAGAAGGGTTAGAAGGCGCTCGCTTTATTGTCACCAACCCTAATGCGACGACCACTTGTGGCTGTGGCTCTTCATTCTCTATTTAATTGAGCCCGATTGGCTTTGGCTCAAAATTGATTCTAAGCCATAATGCATGACAAGTCTGATTATGACCGCTACAAGCTCTCGTTTGTTATTGTAGCGGTTATTTTTTTATTAATTGTTTGATACCTTGTTTTTGATAACTCGCCCAAACCTAGTTTATCTAGGTTTAGGTGAGTATTAACCTAGCTTTTGGCTGTCATTTGTAAACTTACATGATTTTTTAATAGGTTTAAGCTACACTAAATCGATATATAAGTGGCTCATTTGGGCCTATAAAAACTACATTACCCTACCTTAGCGCTATTAATTGCTCTAAATTAGTAAGCCGTGGGGTGCCTATTTGATTTTGAGATATAGTATGACTGAAGTAACCGACACCTCAACAAACCTAAACCAGCCTTCGATTATCCCCTCATGGCTTTCAAGCAAACATTTAGCAGGCATGTTGCGTGGTATTGAAAAAGAGGGATTAAGAATGCAGTCGGATGGCTTCCTAGCCCAGACCCCGCATCCTGAATCATTAGGCTCAAAGTTGACCCACCCTTATATTACTACTGACTACTCTGAGAGCCTATTAGAGCTAATCACCTCTCCCAAATCTACCGTGGCCGAAACCTTAAACATGCTGCGTGAGTTGCACGTTTTGGTTTATCAATCGCTTGAAGAAGGCGAGCTGATGTGGCCACTGTCTATGCCTTGTATGCTGTCTTCAGATGACAACGACATTCCTTTAGCGGAATATGGCAACTCTAATGTGGGCCGTCTCAAGACCCTTTATCGTAGTGGCCTAGGCATTCGCTATGGTCGCCGTATGCAAACCATTGCTGGCTTGCATTATAACCTGTCTTTTGGCGATGATTTATTCAGCGCTTGGCGAGACAGTCTGCCGACAGAAGAACAAGCAGGTTCACTCACTGAATTTAAGAATATCAAGTACTTAGCTCTTATTCGTAACTTTAAGCGCATGAGCAGCTTGGTGTTGTATTTAACGGGAGCTAGTCCTTCAGTCTGCCCGTGTTTCCTTACCGGACGTGAGCATGACTTAACGCCGATGAATAAGACCACTTACTATAAGCCAAAAGCGACCAGCCTCCGCATGAGTAAGCTTGGCTATACCAATAGCGTGCAAGATCAGCTTGATATTCGTTATAACAACCTGCCGGAATACGTGGCCGGACTACGTAAAGCGATTAACACCCCCTTCTCAGGCTTTAGTGAATTAGGGTTAGATGATGAGCAAGGAAATCCTATTCAGATTAACGATCATATCTTGCAAATCGAGAATGAGTACTACAGCCCTATTCGCCCGAAGCAAATTGCAGAGTCAGAAGAGACACCAAGCCATGCGCTAGAGTCGCGTGGTATCGCTTATGTTGAATTTAGATCGGTTGACTTAGACCCTTATAGCGACATTGGTATCCGAGTATCTACCGCCTGCTTCTTAGAAGTATTGGCACTGTACTGCTTACTAACCGACTCGCCTGACCTACTGCCTGAAGAAGATGACCTATTGGCAGAAAATGTCGAAAGAGTGGTCAATAATGGGCGTGAGCCAGGCCTAACCATCAAAACTTGTGACGGTGAAGTGGCGCTGTCTGAGTGGATGAGAAAGCACTTAGAAGCCATGTTGCCTCTAGCCACCTTGTTAGACACTGAATACGGCAGTAATAATTACCGCGTTGCCGTGACGTTAATGCTAGGTAAAGCCGTCTATCCCGATGCGACCTTATCCGCACAAGTGTTGGCAGATACTGAGAAGCTAGGCAGTACTTGGAGTCTGGGTCATGCTTTAGCCTTGCAGCATCGTGAGTCTATTATGCGCAGCTCTTTAAGCCCAAATACCCAAGCCAAATATGAAGTACTGGCGGAGAAATCTTGGATACAACAACGTGAGCTTGAGGAAAATGAAACTCAAGACTTCTATGATTATATCCAGCAATACCGCTAATGACCTGTTCTTATAGCTAGCTTTTATAATTAGTCTAGCTGGCTCTTAGAATTAAGCGCTTAAAGTTAGCTTTTAGAATGAGTTTTTAAAACTATTACAACGGAAAATAATAGCAAAAGTAGGCTAAGCTAAGCCTCTTGTAAAAAAATATAGATTATTTGGTTTAATCCGCTGTCTTTTTTATCAGCTATTTGTAGAAAACCCTAGGGCAGCTAAGTCGAAATAACGGCTTGGCTGTCTTGAGAATTTGGACATTTTTTACTATCAACCGTTGCCAAGGAACACCCTGCATGCCACGCTTGCTAACTTACCGTGCCCTTAATTTTATTTTGGTTTTAATTGCTGTTATAGCTATGGCTTTTGCCATTTTCTTTTTACAAAACTACAAGGGCTTTGAGCCTTGTCCGCTTTGTATCTTTCAGCGGATTGGACTTATGGTAATGGGGGGCTTTTCGCTCATTGCCGCCATTGGTAACCCAAAAAGCAAGGCCATACAGCTGTTACTATGGCTAGGTTCAATGGCAGGTATAGGCTGGTCGACTGCGGTTGCCGCTCGCCACGTTTGGATACAGCATCTACCCCCAGATCAGGTGCCTTCTTGTGGCCCAGGTCTAGACTACTGGCTAGACGCTTTACCTATGAGACAGGTCATTAACCAAGTACTCGCCGGCTCAGGAGAGTGTGCTGAAATCAGTTGGCGCTTCTTAGGGCTGTCTATCCCAGAACAAGCCCTTATCTTGTTTAGTGTTTTGGTTTTGGTTAACCTACTGGTTTTATGGCGCATTTTAAAGAATAAAACGGCTTAACTTTAACCACCTAAGTAAAGCACTCGTTAAATACAGCACTCGCCAACGTCAAGCACAGCACTTGTCGAGCAGCGGTGATATCAAGCCCATTGCTATAAAGCTGACTTTCCCACTTTCATTTATTTAGATAAAAACAAGAGGTTCCATGCACGTTCATATTTTAGGTATCTGTGGCACATTTATGGGCTCACTGGCATTATTGGCTCGTGACCTGGGTCATACAGTAACTGGATCAGATGCAAACATTTATCCCCCTATGTCCACTCAACTTGAACGTGCTGGGGTGACTATTCAAGAAGGCTATCACGCCAGCCATCTACAGCCTGCGCCTGACTTAGTTATCGTGGGTAACGCGATGAAGCGAGGTATTGAGGCTGTTGAGTATATGCTGGATGAAGGCATTCCTTATACTTCAGGCCCACAGTTTTTATCAGAGCAGGTTTTACAGCACCGTCATGTATTAGCAGTTGCAGGCACTCATGGTAAGACCACCACCACGACTATGTTGGCTTGGGTGCTACATTACTGTGGGATTGATGCCGGCTTCTTAATCGGCGGCGTACCTTTGGTAGACAGTGAAGATGAAAATCTGACCAAAGCCTTTGCCCACAGTAGCTACTTGGGAGCAGATAAGACTGCTGAAGGCGAACGAGGTTACTTCGTGATTGAAGCAGATGAGTATGACTCAGCTTTCTTCGATAAGCGCTCAAAGTTTGTGCATTATCGCCCTCGTACCGCCATTTTAAATAACCTTGAGTTTGACCATGCCGACATCTTCAAAGACTTAGATGCCATTCAAACTCAGTTCCATCACATGATTCGCATGATTCCAAGTAGCGGCCAAATCATTATGCCAGGCCACACCCCAAGCCTTGAAGCCACTATTGATAAAGGCTGCTGGACCCCTATCTGGCGTACTGAAATTACAGATGCCTCAACCGCTGACAAAGCCACGAACTGTGCTTGGCAAGCCGAACTGATTGCTGAAGATGGCAGTGAGTTTAAAGTTCATTATCATGATGCTGAGAATGACGAAAAGTTCAGCGGCACAGTACATTGGGGCATGAGCGGTCGTCATAACGTAGCAAACGCTATGGTAGCCGTAGCTGCCGCCTTCGATATCGGCATTAGTGTCGAAAAAGCCTGCGAAGCTTTGTCTCAGTTCTCAGGCATTAAACGCCGTATGGAGCTGATTGCAGACTTAGAACTTTATAGCAATATCAGCACCACTAAAGTTAAAGTATTCGATGACTTTGCCCACCACCCTACAGCGATTACCACCACTTTAGATGGCGCCAAAAAGAAACTTAAAGAAGCCAAAATTTGGGCCATTATCGAGCCTCGTAGTAACACTATGAAGCTGGGAGTTCACAAAGACAGCTTAGCCGCTTCTGCGCAACTGGCTGATGAAGTTATCTGGTATGAGCCTGCCGGCCTAGAGTGGGGTTTAACCGAAGTTGTGGGCAATGCCACCAATATCAGCAACAAACAGTACGTAATGAATGACACCCAAAAAATCATTGATCACCTAGTCTCACAACTAGGCCAAACCGGCAAAGATGATGCGGTGATTATCATGTCAAACGGTGGGTTTGAAGGCATTCATCAACGCTTATTATCAGCCTTACAAGCGGCAGCAAAATAAGTGTTATGAGCAAATAGACCGTTAGAAGCAAATCTAAAGCCCCTTACTCTAATTAGAGTAAGGGGCCTTTTACTTTATCGAAGCTACTTTATCGGAACTGCTTATTTGACCAAGACTAAAGCCCTAAAAGGCAGACACCAACAAAAGCTTATATAAGTTTTACAATCAATTAACCAAAGAAGGCTAATTCTTTTCAATTAGCTAGCTATTCTCACAGAGCTAGTACATGGTTAACAATTCCACCTTACCAGTGTTTGCCAATATTGACTACAATCCTAAGTACAATATTAATTCAAGACAAAAAGTCTCTAACAATATAATTTAAGGAAGGTAAGTCATGATTTGGACAATTCTTATTGGACTGGTTGCTGGTCTATTAGCACGAGCTATTAAACCGGGTAATGACGCAATGGGCTGGATTATGACCATTGTTTTAGGTATTGCGGGTGCTTTCGTAGGTGGCTTTATCGCTAGTGCCATTGGCGTAAATAGTGATGGCGGCTTTATCGGTCTGGCCTTCTCAGTAATTGGCGCAATTATCTTACTATTTATCTATGAGCTAATTATCAGCAAAACCTCTGCGTAAGCTCGATAAGTATAAGATAAGCCTTATTAAAGGCCAAACTATCTAAAGATATTTAATATATTTGTGGCACTATGCCCAGTTTTACCTTAGCGGACTTAGCGATAAGTCCGCTTTTTTTACCCCGGCTACCTTGATATTTGTCTCTTCACCCCTCATTGACTTAGGTATAATAGCTTAACACCCTAATTTAATTTTAATTTATACATATGTGATTTCCTATGGCCATATTACCTATTTTAAGTTATCCAGACCCTCGTCTACGGACCATTGCTGAACCGGTCAAAACTGTTGATACCGATATCAAACAGCTTATCGCAGATATGATTGAGACCATGTACGATGCCAAAGGTATTGGACTGGCCGCCACCCAGGTTGACCGTCACATCCAGCTTATCGTCATGGACTTGTCTGAAAACAATGACTCGCCACGTGTCTTTATTAACCCTAAGGTGACGCCTTTGGTGGAAGATAAAAAGCCTTATGAAGAAGGCTGCTTGTCTGTGCCTGATGTCTATGATTCAGTAGATCGCCCTGTGAAAGTAAAAATTGAAGCGTTAGATGGGGAAGGCAATGCCTTTGAAGAAATCGCAGAAGGGTTACTGGCTGTGTGCATTCAGCACGAGATGGACCATTTAAATGGGGTGCTTTTTGTGGATTATCTATCAAGCTTAAAGCAAAGCCGTGCTCGTGATAAAGTGCGTAAGTATCTAAAAGCTCGTGAAAAAAGAGCTGAATCTACCAAAGCTTAGTTTTTTAAAGTTAAAGCTAAAAAGCCCATCACTGCTAGGTTGATGGGCTTTTTTTATGAGAATTTTATAAGAAGCAAAACGGTTAAATTACACTCCGTAGCAGATAAGCCATCGCAATCCCCAGATAGTTACCCAAAACATAACCCATCACGGCCACCGCTATACCAGGGAATAATAAAGCCTTGTTTTTTATGCTACTGGCAATCATAGGGATAAAAGGCACTGACATGATGGCGGCAGCTCCAGTAATCACGAAGGTGTCAGCATCTACTTTAAACAGTTTACAAAGTAGCCCATGCAGCACTATGGCTAAGGCAAGTGTGGCACTGATATAGCCAAACAACCCCCACTTAAATTCAGCTGTCAGCGATAAATTGGCCATACTACCTGACGCAAAGCAAAAAATAAGAATAAATACCATGCCCAAGGGATAGCTCACTTTAAGTTGTCGAACTTTAGGAATATAAGACAGTAGCGCTCCCAAAGTAGTCAGCAAAATAATGGTAATAGCCGATTGCATTGGGCTATCAATCAGTCCAGAGATAACAACTGATACGGCAATACACGCAGCTGATAAACCTAAGGCTAAGCCCAATTTTGGTAAGCTCTGTTTATGAGTCAGTCCTGTAAATAAGGCCGCCCCTTCGTGGGTTAGGTGCATAAACTGTTGAGCGTCTTTATTGGCTAGGGACTTATCAGTTTGTCTAAGTGAAGTGTCTTGAAAGTCAGTTAAAAACAAACGGGCAATGGGCTTTAATAAAGTCATCGCGAATAACAAATACAGCGCAGAGAGGACAATATCGTAAGTGACCATGTCGATAAATAAGCTGTCGTTGGCATTAATCGCTGCTTTAACTGCCCCGATATTTTGGCCGCCCCCAGTATAAGCTCCAACCATCATACCGGCCGCTTGCCAAATTAAAGACACCTCATCACGAAACCAAAAAGATGTGGTTGCCGTTGCCACACACATTCCCAAGCAGGCCAACAGCATACCTTTTAGGGCACTGCCAGCCAGCTTTAATGAGGCGGGAATATTGATTGAGAAGAGCAATAAAGGAATGGCTAAGGCTATCGCAACCTCTGAGATTTGAGTCTTCACCGACATAAGCTGAGTAGCTAGCAGGGCATCGGCGGGCTGATACAGATAAGAGAACAGCAGACCACTGCCAAACGCCAAGATCACCACCCCTATCTTATCTAGCCAAGCTATTTTTTGGGCCAAAACAATCAGCAGCACAGGGGCTGCCAATAAAAACAGGCCAAACACAGCACTCATCGAAAGTCCTTTTTTTGATGAGTCATTACAAACTCTTTATCGTCAGGCCGGCATCCTTGCGACCTGAAATGAAGCGATGATTTAGAACTGGCTTTGTTAACCCACTCTATTTAAGGCCAAGCACATCTTGCATGTCATAGCGCCCTGCTTCTTGGCTAACAATCCAAGTCGAAGCACGTACTGCGCCAGCGGCAAACGTCATACGCTCACGGGCATGGTGCTTAATTTCTACCATTTCACCATCAGCAATTAACATCACACTGTGATCACCAATAATTTCACCCCCACGGATGGCGTGAATACCAATAGAACCTGGCTTACGTTCTCCGGTATGTCCTTCACGGCCATAAATAGCCACCTCTTTTAGGTTCTGACCACGGGCTTCAGCGGCAGCATTGGCCATCATAAAGGCGGTCCCTGAAGGCGCATCAACTTTGTGCTTATGGTGTGACTCGATGACCTCGATATCGGCAGTATCGCCAAAAGCTTTGGCAGCCATTTCAATCAACTTTAAGGACACGTTCACCCCAGTTGAGTAGTTGCCTGCATAAACCACTGGGATTTGCTCACACGCCTCATCTAAAGCTTTCTGCTGGGCTTCACTTAACCCTGTGGTACCAATGACCATAGCTACTTTGTGCTCAGCACACAGCTGTACGTTTTTCTCAGTAGAATCTGGCAAGCTAAAATCAATCAATACATCAATCTTGCCAAGTTCAGCTTCAAGATTATCGCTCAAGGCCACGCCATTTTTATCTAATCCCACTAGCTCTCCGGCATCTACGCCTACTAGACTTGAGCCACTACGCTCAATGGCCGCAGCCAACTGAGTCTTCGGGTTTTGGGCAACCGCTTCAATTAACATACGTCCCATACGTCCACCGGCGCCGATAATACCTACTTTGATAGGCGCTGAGCTTAAATCTGTCATTTTTATTTTCCTTAGTCGATGCTATTTATGATAACCAAATTAATGAGATGAATAATAATAGCATGATTGCAGAGTACGCTGAATTTGTTAACCCTCAAATCCGCTGCATGGCTACAAAATTTCATTTATCGCACAAAAAAAGCCTCCCGACTCTTTAGGAATCGGAAGGCTTGTTATCCATCTAACTGGACTTTAGACAGTGGGGAGTTTGGCCCCAATATCCGTCTAAATATTAGTCAAATAAAAAATTAGTCAAATAAATCGCCTAGTTTTTCGAAGAAAGACTTTTTCTTTGGCGACTGATGATGCTTGCTGTCCCCATCTAGCGTGTCTTGGAACTGACGCAGCAAGTCTTTTTGTTCGCGGGTTAAGTTCACTGGGGTTTCTACCATAATGCGGCAGATTAAATCCCCTTTCATGGTGGTGCGTACTGGGGTCACGCCCTTGCCGCGGACACGTAGCAGCTTGCCACTTTGGGTGCCTTCAGCCACTTTGATTTTGACTTTGCCATCAAGCGTTGGGATTTCCACTTCTTTACCCAAGGCCGCATCAGTGATACTAACTGGCACGTCCATATACAGATCAGCACCTTGACGCTTAAATACTGGGTGCTCTTTAACGCGAACTTCAACGTATAGGTCACCGTTTTCAACACCAGCACCGCCTGCTTCACCTTCGCCAGCCAGACGTACTCTGTCACCGTCATCTACCCCAGCTGGGATAGAAACTTCTAGGGTACGTGACTTGTCTTTTACACCGCTACCATGACAGTCGTTACAAGGGTTCTTAACTTCTTGACCTGTACCGCCACAGTTTGGACAGGTTTGCTGTACGGCAAAGAAGCCTTGCTGCATACGAACTTGGCCATGACCACCACAGGTGCTACAAGTCTGAATATCAGAAGAGTTTTTGGCGCCTTTGCCATCACAAGTTTCACAAGGAGCAGGAGCGGTAAAGCTGATCTCTTTTTTACAGCCACGCACCGCTTCTTCTAAGGTTAGCTCAATGACGTAACGTAAGTCTGAGCCACGACGTTGACGACCGCCGCCACGAGATTGACCAAAGATGTCACCGAAGTTGCCGAAGATATCACCGAAGATGTCTTGGAAGTTGCCTGCACCAGCGCCGCCGAAGCCACCGCCGCCCATACCATTTTCAAACGCTGCATGCCCCATACGATCGTAAGCGGCACGTTTGTCTTTATCATTTAACACTTCATAAGCCATTGAGGCTTCTTTGAATTTCTCTTCAGCATCTGGATCATCAGAGTTACGGTCAGGGTGGTACTTCATGGCCAGCTTGCGGTAGGCCCTTTTAATCTCACGCTCATCTGCGTTTCTATCAACGCCTAAAACTTCGTAAAAATCTCGCTTACTCATGGAGGCTCCTATCAATATGCCAATTAGGTTTCACGTGAAACATAGCCCTTCACGGCTACAATCGGCATTAAATTCGTTATAACCCACAAAGGATTTAAATAAATCAAAAAATTAAATAATACTTTGCCTGTTTAATGGTGACAGACACCTCAATTATCAAGCGGTTATGATAAAATCACTGCATTATCCTTATAATTTGGCACAGTTGGCGGCTTCAATTTATGAAATCATTAAAATTCTTATTGGTTACTTTGCTTATTGTGGTGGTAGCGATGTTCGCAGGCTCACCCTACTACACTGCTTATCAACTAAAAAAAGCTTATGATGCCAATGACGGTGCCACCTTAGTCAGCTATATCAACTTCGATCAGGTACAGCCCAATATTCAAAATCAATTGACCACCCAATTTGATCACACCTTACAGCAATATCCGTTGGTGGCGCAATTGGGCGGTGATGCCTTGACTCAAGCTGCTGACGACTTCATTACCCTATCAGTGAACAAAGCGGTTACTGCTGACAACATCAGCAACCTCATCGACACTCAAGGTCAGGCCAATCAAGCCACCAAAGAGCTGGCAGCGGCTTGGGCCATTGCCAGTAATAAGGTGAACCTAACCAATCTAATACAAGACCTTCTTATTCAGCGCGGAGACATCCAAGCGGTTATCCAAAATCAGATGCAGCAGGTGATGAATCAGCAGTCTGGTGAGTTACAAAGTCATGTGGAAAGCGGAGAAGATAGTGCCAAACCTAAGCTGTCTTATTGTGGTCTAAACTGCTTTACTCTCTCAGGTCAAGTAAAAGGCTATCCGCTGACGTTAGAGATGCAGCGTGAAGGGCTGTTTGGCTGGAAGGTGGTTAATGTGGTATTGCCATAAAAAAAATCTCACCTAAGGTGAGATTTTTTTAGAAATTATTGTATCGCCAAGAGCTACTTAACCCCTAAAAAGGGTAAAAAGCGAGGGTCTTGGTAAGGCGCATTAAACTGCACCCCATCTTCACGATAAATGGCTGGCGTAGCAAACACAGCAAGGCCGGCCGCTTTCATATGATTATCTTTCATATGGTTCACCGTAGTATTGGCACAAGTCTTAGCCACTGCCTCCCCTGCCATGGCTTTATCTAAGGCTTGGCGACGAGCCTCATTATCGGTTTCACACCAAATTTGACGCATCTGCTCTGGAGATTCTTCATAATAAGGATAACCGATGACTTTAACCGTGACCCCTTTGGCGTTTAGATTGGCCATATCCTTGTGCATTATTCGGCAATACGGACAGTTAATATCAGTAGCGACATAAATAACTGCTTGCTCCTTGCTGGTGGCCGGATAGATAATCAGGTTTTCCTCATCCAGCTCAGACAGTACATGCAAATTTTTCTTTTGTTCAAAGTCAGCATCTAAGCCAGCAAACTGACCATTTTTTATGACTGAAATCTCGCCACTGGTGAACACACTGGCGTCGGTATTGGTAATAAAAGGCTGACCATTAAAGGTCGTACCCCAAATAACCCCAGGCACTGCGGTATGGTATAGCGCCACTTCAGGAGTAATGTTCTTAAGTAAGCTGGTGTTGGCCAATATCGAAGCTCGCAGCTCTTTACTAATGGGCATACCACTTAAAGTTTGGCTCGGAGCTTCTTTTGGCAGGGTAGATTTTTTGGGACTGGGGTTGGCATTTAACTCACCTTGCAAGATGTAATGACCATCTGCGGTAATGTGTAGTGGCGGCTGTGGCTCTGCTCCAGGGGTTTGTGTCAGCGTAACCTGATACATAGAAGGCAGCTTTGAGGGAGTAATTGAAGCAATAGGAGCGGTCATGCCTGCCCCATTAAGCAGCTGTTTGATAGTCTGCTTTTGCTGTTCGCTAGGGGCTTTTAGCTGTGAGCTGCCGTTTGCGGCTATCTTGTCGTAGGCGTTATTAAATACTTCAAGATCGGCTTGAGCGGACGACATTACGGCAAAAGGAGAAAGCGTAATAGACGCCAGTAACGACAGTGCCAGAAACTTATTCCTTGTTACACTCGGTTTGTTTGAGAGGTGTGGCATGAAAGCTCCAGTGTAGATATGAATTAACTATAGAAATTTATATAATAATAATATCTTATCTATCTTACTAAGATGACTCTATTCGTTACTTTTTGTTAGACAAAGCGATTAGCTAAAGCTTTAGACAAAAAAAACGGGCACTCTAAGTGCCCGTCTTTATTCATTACTTTTAGATAATGATATTTTTTAGATATGAATATCAGCCTCTACGGCACATGTTAGCTTTAAAAGCTAGTCACTTCTTCTTCCGTCAAGAAGCGGCTTTCACCCTTCTCTAAGCCTTCTAAAGTAATCCCACCGATACTGGCACGATGCAGTTCAGTAACTTTATTACCAAAGTAACCCACCATACGTTTTACCTGATGGTATTTACCTTCGGTCAAAATCAAACGCGCATGAGTTTCATCTATAAACTCTAAAGTTGCGGGTTTAGTCGGCTCATAATCCCCGTCTAATAAGATACCTTGAGCCACTTTTTTGACCGCATGAGCCTGCTCTTCTTCATCCATTGGATCGGCTAAGGTCAGCTCATATACTTTTTCGTGTAGGTGACGCGGACTGGTGACACGGTGTAGCCAACTGCCATCATCACTCAATAATAAAGCACCTGTGGTATCAACGTCTAAGCGGCCAGCGATTCGTAAGTTACCTAATTCAGGTATGGCGATAAGCTCGGTCACTATCGGATACTCTTTTGGCTTTAACGTACACTCAAAGCCTTCGGGCTTATACAGCAGTAAATAACGACTGCCAGTGGCAACAGATAATGGCTCACCTGCCCACATCACTTCGTCATTGAGCACATCAACGTGCACACTACCATCTTTTACCACTTCATCATTGACCGTAATTTCACTGGCGTGCAGCACTTTTTTGGCTTCTTTACGCGACAGCTCGGTGGCCTTACTGATAAATTTGTCTAAACGCATTTATGGTATCCTTGGTTCTATAACTGATATAGTTCTGTTAGACGCAGTCTAAACCTAAGCGACTATTTATCGGGTTATAAATATCTTTATTTATGTAAATTGTATGGTGCCCAGTTTACCACACCCACTGTCTGTACAATGGATGACTTTTTTTAAACCCGTACTTTTTTATTCCAGTACCCTTTAATAAAAACATAACTTATATGACTTATCAAACTTTAGCAGCCCCTGTCACGGCCCGACTCGAAATCAAAAAGTCAGAATTCATCACTTACGCTTATCCTGTGCACAGTCGGGACAAAGCGATGTTTCACGTGGAACAACTGCGTGAAAAATACCCAGATGCCCGTCACCACTGCTGGGCCTATATTATTGGCGACCCTAATAACACCACCAGTGCAGGCTTTGATGATGATGGAGAACCCAATGGTACTGCGGGTCGACCTATCTTAAATGTTCTGCAGCACAAGAGTATTGGTAATGTCATCGTCATTGTGGTGCGGTATTTTGGCGGAATTAAGCTGGGTGCAGGGGGGTTAACCCGTGCCTATGCCGGCTCAGCTCAAGCTGCCGTTGATGAAATGGTGCTGACCCCTTATGTGCCTATGACTCAGGTGCAAATTGAGGCGGACTTCGCCAATGAATCTCAAGTTCGTTATGTGGTTGAGGACATGGGCGGCGAAATTGGAGATGTCGATTACAGTAAGGCGGTCACTTTAAATGTGACTCTGCCAGAAGCGGATATTGAAACTTTAAAAGAACGCTTAGGTATGGATGGCCGAGTGCTAGATAATGAGGATACGGAGGATTAAAACACGCTAACCACCAATGCCCTCTGAATAACAACACTACTTCGACCGCTAAACAGCACTGGCTATCAACCCGACAAAGCTTTATATTATCTTAAGTGAATTTTGACTTCCTCCCCTCGCTAAACCGAGGGGATTCCTACATCTAGACGGTCAAGCCCGACCGCAAGGATGTTCTTAGCAGCATTCATATCTCTATCATGCCATGTGCCACACTCAGCACACCTCCATCCTCTTATTCGCAAACCTGCTCTACCTTTTGGACT
>ERZ808040.1089-NODE-1089-length-19671-cov-5.520721_pt1 | contig 19671 bp, 16 predicted proteins | sample MGYA00380191_ERZ808040 | MGnify/ENA primary metagenome ERZ808040 (study PRJEB31490, sample SAMN06133395) | mouse gut metagenome | isolation source: J6 | host: mice | place: China: Chengdu | collected 2015-05 ...
GGGGGAAATTTTCATGACGTCAAAAAAGACGATGAAAGATCTGCAACTAGAAGGAAAAAAAGTATTTTGTCGCGTAGACTTTAACGTACCAATGGAAGAAGGGAACGTATCAGATGATACGAGAATTCGTGCAGCGATCCCAACGATTGAATATTTAATCAACACAGGTGCAAAAGTCATTTTAGCGAGTCACTTAGGACGTCCAAAAGGGGAAGTTCATGAGGACATGCGTTTAACAGCAGCAGGTGAACGTTTAGCAACATTATTAGGGAAACCTGTTACAAAATTAGATGAGTCTATCGGGACAGAAGTTCAAGAAGCAGTTCAAAACATGAAAAATGGCGATGTCATTTTATTGGAAAATGTCCGTTTCCATGCAGGAGAGGAAAAGAACGATGCAGCGTTAGCGAAGCAATTTGCAGACCTTGCAGATGTATTTGTGAATGATGCATTTGGTGCAGCACATCGTGCACATGCATCGACAGCTGGTATTGCAGAATATATTCCAGCCGTATCAGGTTTATTATTAGAAAAAGAATTAGACGTTTTAGGGAAAGCGCTATCAACACCAGAACGTCCATTTACAGCGATTATCGGCGGTGCAAAAGTTGCGGATAAAATCGGTGTTATTGACCATTTATTAGATAAAGTAGATCACCTCATTATCGGTGGCGGACTTTCTTATACATTTATTAAAGCGCAAGGATATGAAATTGGAAAATCTTTATTAGAAGAAGATAAAATTGACCTTGCAAAATCATTTATTGAAAAAGCAGAAAAGAATCAAGTGAAACTCCATTTACCAATTGATGCAGTTGTTGCAGATGAATTCTCAGCAGACGCAAACATGAAAACTGTTGCAATTGATGCAATCCCAGCAGATGGCTTAGGGCTTGATATTGGTCCGGAAACGGCAGCATTATATAGCGATGTAATTAGCAATTCGAAATTAGTTATTTGGAATGGACCGATGGGCGTCTTCGAAATGGAACCATTTGCGCACGGAACAAAAGCAGTTGCAGAAGCAGTAGCAAACACAACAGGATACACAGTAATTGGTGGTGGAGATTCAGCAGCAGCAGTTGAGAAATTCGATTTAGGTGAAAAAATGGATCATATTTCAACAGGTGGCGGCGCTTCGCTAGAATTTATGGAAGGAAAAGCACTACCTGGGGTAACAGCATTAGAAGATCAATAATAGAGGAGCGGTTTATTTTGCGTAAAAAAATAATTGCGGGAAACTGGAAAATGCATAAAACGATGGAAGAAGCAACACAATTTACAGAAGAAGTAGTTGCAAAACTCCCGACATCTGACAACGTAGAAGCGATTATTTGCTCACCATCACTTTACTTACCTAGTTTAGTTGCACAAGCGAAAGAGTCAATGGTAAAAATCGGTGCGCAAACGATGCACGAAGCTAAAGAAGGTGCATTCACAGGGGAAATTAGTCCAGCAATGTTAAAAAGCGTGAACGTTGACTACGTTGTCTTAGGACATTCAGAGCGACGTGAATATTACAATGAAACAGATGAAACAGTAAATGCAAAAACAAAAGCTGCATTCGAATACGGCTTAACACCAATCGTTTGTGTAGGAGAAACATTAGCACAACGCGAAAATGGAGACACAGTGAAAGTAGTAAGTGAACAAGTAACAAAAGCGTTTGCAGATGTGACTGCTGAACAGGCAAAAGCATCAATCATTGCATATGAGCCAATTTGGGCAATCGGTACGGGGGAAACTGCGACAGCAGCAGATGCAAATGACGTGTGTGGCGAAATTCGTCAAACAGTCGAAACGCTTTATGGTACAGACGTTGCAAATGCCATTCATATTCAATATGGCGGCAGCGTGAAGCCAAGCAATGTAGTCGAATTATTATCAATGGAACATATTGACGGTGCATTAGTTGGCGGTGCAAGCTTAGAAGCAAATTCATTTTTACAGTTAGTTGAGGCTGGTGCAAATGCATAATAAACCGGTAGCACTCATTATTTTAGACGGTTTTGGGTTACGTAACACAACAGAAGGAAATGCTGTCGCACAGGCGCATAAACCGAATTTTGAACGATATAAAGCACAGTATTCTTATACGACCCTCACTGCTTGCGGTGAGGCAGTCGGTTTGCCTGAAGGTCAAATGGGAAACTCTGAAGTAGGTCATTTAAATATAGGAGCAGGACGCATTGTTTATCAAAGCTTAACACGTATTCATAAATCGATTCGTGAAGGAGATTTCTTTCAGAATACAAAGCTTTTAGGTGCGGTTCATCATGCACTCGAAAATGATTCAGCACTCCATATTATGGGCTTATTATCAGATGGTGGCGTACATAGTCATTTTGAACATCTTTTTGCACTGCTAACATTAGCAAAAGAAAAAGGATTAGAAAAAGTGTATGTCCATGCATTTTTAGATGGGCGCGATGTTGGACCAACAACAGCAATTGCATTTATTGAACGTACAGAAGAAGTGATGGCTACAACTGGTGTTGGACAAATTGCCTCTGTTACGGGACGTTATTATGCAATGGACCGCGATAAACGTTGGGACCGCGTTGAAAAAACGTACCGCACATTAGTCGATGGGGAAGCGCCAGTTGCTGCTTCAGCAATTGCGGGAGTGAAAGCTTCGTATGACGCAAATATTCATGATGAATTTGTTGAACCATTTATAGTAGAAGAAAACGGACAGCCCGTAGCAACCATTCAAGAAAATGATGCTGTGGTTTTCTTTAATTTCCGTCCGGATCGTGCAATTCAATTATCACATGCATTTACAGATCCAAATTTTAATGAGTTTGTTACAACGGAGTATCAACATTTAAAATTTGTATCATTTACGCATTATAGTGATGAAGTTCATTCCGATGTTGTTTTTGAGAATGAAGATTTAGTCGATACACTCGGTGAAACAATTTCCAAAAATGGATTAACACAACTTCGTATTGCAGAAACAGAAAAATACCCACACGTCACATTTTTCATGAGCGGTGGGAAAGAAGACGAGTTTGATGGAGAAGAGCGTATGCTAATCCCATCGCCAAAAGTAGCAACATACGATTTAAAACCAGAAATGAGTGCGTATGAATTAACAGAATCACTGCTTGAAGTAATCGAAGAAGAATCTAAAGATGCGATTATCTTAAACTTTGCCAATCCGGATATGGTCGGACATAGTGGGATGTTAGCGCCGACAATTAAGGCAGTTGAAGCAGTGGATGAATGTTTAGGTAAAATTGTCGATGCGATTTTAGCAAAAGGGGGCACGGCAATTATTACTGCAGACCATGGGAATGCTGATGAAGTTATTACAGAAGACGGCAATCCGATGACAGCGCACACGACAAATCCAGTTCCAGTTATCGTAACGGAAAAAGATTTAACGTTAAGAACTGATGGAATACTAGCCGATTTAGCCCCAACAATGTTAAAATTATTAAGGTTATCACAACCTGAAAAAATGACTGGAAAGCCATTATTTTAAAGGAGAGAATTTTTCATGCCAATTATTACACAAGTTCAAGCGAGAGAAATCATTGATTCACGAGGAAATCCAACTGTAGAAGTTGAAGTATTAACATCAAGCGGCGCATTCGGTCGTGCAATGGTACCATCTGGTGCATCTACTGGTGAATACGAAGCGGTTGAATTACGCGACGGAGATAAAGACCGTTACTTAGGTAAAGGTGTGTTAAAAGCTGTTGAGCACGTGAACAGTGTGATTGCAAACGAACTAGAAGATAATTATGTTGTATTAGATCAAGTAACAATTGACCATGCATTACTAAAACTTGACGGAACACCAAACAAAGGAAACTTAGGTGCTAACGCAATTTTAGGTGTGTCAATGGCTGTTGCACATGCGGCTGCTGATTATTTAGATATGCCATTATACCAATACTTAGGTGGCGTCAATGCAAAGCAATTACCAGTTCCAATGATGAACATATTAAACGGTGGAGAGCATGCGGATAACAATGTGGACATCCAAGAATTCATGATTATGCCAGTTGGTGCAAAGAGCTTCCGTGAAGGACTACGTATGGGGGCTGAAATTTTCCATAGCTTACGTAGTGTGTTACAAGAAAAAGGGTTAAACACAGCTGTTGGTGATGAAGGTGGATTCGCACCAAACTTATCTTCAAGTGAAGAAGCATTAGAAACAATTATCGATGCGATTGGTAAAGCAGGCTACAAAGCAGGAGAGGAAGTACTCCTTGCATTAGACGTTGCTGCTTCTGAATTATATGACACAGAAAAAGGTCTGTACGTGTTACCAGGTGAAGGTGTTGAAAGAACATCAGCTGAGATGGTTGATTTCTATGAAGAACTTGTTAATAAATACCCAATTGTTTCAATTGAAGACGGCTTCGACGAAGATGATTGGGATGGCTTTAAACAATTAACAGAGCGAATTGGCGACCGTGTACAATTAGTTGGTGACGATTTATTCGTAACAAATACTGAAAAGCTGGCACGCGGTATCGAAGAAGGTAACTCAAACGCAATTTTAATTAAAGTGAACCAAATCGGTACATTAACAGAAACATTTGATGCAATTGAAATGGCAAAACGTGCTGGTTACACAGCAGTTATCTCACATCGTTCTGGTGAAACAGAAGACACAACAATCGCTGACATTGCAGTTGCAACAAATGCTGGTCAAATTAAAACAGGTGCACCATCACGTTCTGACCGTGTGGCAAAATATAACCAGTTATTACGTATTGAAGATCAATTACATGAAACTGCACAGTACTTAGGTGCAAAAACATTTTATAACTTAAAAAAATAATCGATTTGCATGAGGATTTCAGCGCGCTTGCTGAAGCCCGAACAATCGAACAAAACTCCCTGTAGCTACTAGATACGGGGAGTTTTTACATGTTATAAAGAAACGCGATCACTGCAGTTCAAGTTCGACAAATAAGAGAAAGAACCGTTCCTTGCCTCATTATTGGCATGGAACGGTTCTGAAATAACGATCAATTTAGCTTATGAAGATTGAGCAGCTTTTTCATCTAATGCTTGTTGATGACTTGCTTTTACCTGTTCGAGTAACGCTGTATCTGTGAGTAGTTGATAACCTGTTTTAGCTAACGCCTTTGCACCGATGATCAGTGCATCCATTCCACGCGCTGATTTCGCTGCTTCGCGGAAAGGGACTGTATGACCGACTAAATCGTCATCCCCGATTTTAATGTATGGATGCGCAGTTGGTACTTCATAACTAATATTGCCTGCATCTGTTGAGCCGAGACCACCACCACGTGCTGTATGCACAATTTCACCAAGTGTTTCTAACGCATCTTTGACAATTTCATCCAATGCTGTTGTAATGACAAAATCTTTGACTTCATTTTGGAAACGTTCAATTTCAACTGTCGCACCTGTAGCAAGTGCTGCGCCTTTAGCGATATTGCGGATTTTCTCAGAGACAGCAACTGTACGCTCCCATGTGCTTGCGCGAATGAAAAATCTTGCTGCAGCATATTCAGGAATAATATTTGGCGCATCGCCTCCATCTGTAATAATACCGTGAACACGTACATCTGATGGTAGCTGCTGGCGCAATAAACTAATGCCATTGAATAAAGAAATAACTGCATCTAATGCATTAATGCCTTCTTCCGGAGAACCAGAAGCGTGAGCAGGTTTTCCATAAAACTTAAAGTCTAACGGATCAACCGCTAATGAATTTGATGTCACACCCGTTTTTCCAGAAGGGTGCGCCATTAACGCTACATCGACATCTTCTAAAAAGCCGTGACGCACGAAACTTCCTTTTGCACTGCCATTTGGACCGCCTTCTTCAGCAGGTGTTCCAAGTACAACAACTTTTCCCCCAGTATGCTCAAGCTCTTTCGATAGCGCAATAGCAGCTGCTACACTTGTTGTTCCAATAATATTATGACCACAAGCATGCCCGATACCAGGCAATGCATCATATTCCGCTAAATAGGCAATGGTTGGACCAGGCTTGCCGCTATCGAATTGTGCGAAAAATGCTGTTTCATGTCCAGCGACTGCCGTTTCAACTTCAAAATTTTCTTCACGTAGTAAAGCAGTTAGTTGTGCACTCGCGAAAAACTCCTCATTCCCAATTTCCGGTTTTGCATGAATTGCTAAACTCGTTTCAACAAAACGTTCTGTATGCTTATCTAAAAAACGATCTATCCCAATAGTTTGAACTGTCATATGTTTATTCCCCTTTCAATTCTTCGAATGTTTTCATTAATTGTTCATTTGATACGTCGATTAACAAAGAACCACCTTTTGTTTCTTCTTCGATCGCTTTTGAAACCGCTTCAGATTGGTATAGTTCAACAATCTTTAAATATGTTTCATTATCTGCGTCCTCTGCGCGGCTCGCAAAAACGTTCACGTATGGTAACGCATTTTCATCATGTCCATCTTCTAAATAAATGGGATCTTTCGCTGGATCAAATCCTGCTTGACCTGCAATCCCGTTGTTAATTAAAGATACAGCTACGTCTTCTAACACACGCGGTGTTTGTTGTGCGACCATTGGAATAATATCTAAGTTTTTCGGATTTTCTTCAATTGCAGTTGTATCACCGAATAACCCTGTACCTTCTTTTAATGTAATTAATCCTGCAGTTTCAAGTAAACGTAAAGAACGACCTAAGTTTGAAGGATCATCTGGAACAGCTACTTTATCGCCTTCTTTTAATTCCGAAATATCCTCAATTTTTTCTGAGTAAATCCCAAGTGGTGCCATTACTGTTGAACCGAGTGGAACGATGTCTAACTTGTTTTCTTTAGCAAATTGGCTTAAAAACGCAATATGTTGGAAAGAGTTTAAATCGATGTCGCCATTTGCTAACGCATTATTTGGTAATGTGTAATCGGAGAATTCCACAAGTTCAATTTCAATACCTTCTTCTTTCGCTAATTCTTCTAATACATTCCATTGATCTCCATCAGTTCCCGTAACCCCAATTTTAACAACTTTTACATCGCCGTCTTTATTACCACAAGCCGCTAATAATAAAATAAATAATAATCCTATAATTTGTAACCCTTTTTTCATTTCCATTCCTCCATCAATTCTGAAGTTTTATCTTCTCATAATTTTTTTCGATAATAAATTTCCTAACCATTGTGCAAACTGCACGAGTAAAATTAAAATGACGACTGTGACAAACATCACTGAACCGTCGAAACGTTGGTATCCATGTGTCATTGCAACGTGTCCAAGTCCGCCACCACCAACAGTACCTGCAACTGCTGAGAAGTCGATTAAACCAACGGTAACAAAAGTTAATCCTAAAACGAGTGGTCCCAATGCCTCCGGAATTAATACTGTAAAAATAATTTGTAAAGGACTTGCACCCATCGCTTCTGCTGCTTCAATAACACCCGGATCTATACTGACCAAATTATTTTCTACAACCCGTGCAACGACAAAAGAAGCGGCAATTGTCATTGGAAAGACTGCTGCAGCCGTCCCAATCGTTGTTCCAACAACTTCTCTCGTGACAGGGGAGAGAACGAATAATAAAATAATGAAGGGGATTGGGCGAATAATGTTAATGAAGAAGTTTAAAATGCCTGCCACCCAACGATTTTCTAAAATATTCCCTTCACGTGTAACGTAAAGTAATAGACCCAGCGCAATCCCAACAATGGAACTAAAGATTAAGGTACCAATTACCATCGTAATCGTTTCACCTGTTGCTTCTACTATGCGTGGCCAAAATGTACTCCAATCAACTTTCATGTAAGACAACCTCCTCAATGTCGACGATTTCATCTAATTTAGCGATGACCTGCTGAACTGCTTGTTCGTCACCTTCAAATGAAACGACTAAATTCCCGAAAAACTTTTGCTGTAATTCACGAATGGACCCGTAAATAATATTAAAATCAATCCCATATTCACGCGTTACTTGCGATAATACAGGGTCACTTGCACTTTCCCCTTTAAAGATGACGCGGTATAAAGTTTTACCGCCCTTTGCCCGCCATTCATCAAGTAAATGTTCTGATGGTAATACTTGCTCTGTCGCAAAAATAAACTCTTTCGTTGTTGAATGTTGCGGATTCGTAAATGTATCAAACACTTCGCCTTTTTCAATGACTTCACCGAGCTCCATAACGGCTACACGGTTACAAATCGATTGAATCACTTGCATCTCATGGGTGATCAGTAAAATCGTAATGCCTAACTCACGATTCACTTTTTTCAATAAATTCAAAATATCACGCGTTGTATTCGGGTCTAAAGCCGAAGTTGCTTCATCACATAATAATAATTCTGGATCAGTTGCTAGTGCTCTTGCAATCCCAACGCGTTGCTTTTGACCACCGGATAATTGTTCGGGATAGTTTTTTGCTTTATCTGCTAATCCAACGAATTGCAGCAACTCTTTTACCTTTTGATCGCGTTCTTTTTTCGGCATTTTTGCCAACTTCAACGGATAAGCTACGTTTTGCTCAACTGTTCTTGATGAAAATAAGTTGAAGTTTTGGAAAACCATGCCGATATTGCGTCGTACATCACGTAATTGCTTCGGTTTTAATGTATGTAAAGGCGTTCCATTAACGGAAATCATTCCTTCTGTTGGCTTTTCTAGCGCATTCACCAGTCGAATTAACGTACTTTTTCCAGCACCACTAAAACCAATAATGCCGAAGATGTCACCTTCTTTTACTGTGAATGAAACATTTTTAACAGCTTCTACTTTGCGATTGCCAACTTTAAATGTTTTCGATACATTGTCAAATGTAATCATATGCATCCCCCTCAAAATACAAAAAGCTTCTTTTCTCATATCTGTTTAGGTAGATATGAAAAAAGAAGCTTTCACAATTTGTGTAAACTCTTTTCTCTCATCTTCCAAACAGATATCTGTTTGCAGGAATTGGCACGTTGTTTAAAAAACCGTTGCCGAGATGTCATAGGGCCTGTCCCTCAATCTCTCTTGATAAGAAAAATTTGTATGTCGTTTTTTTAAGTTGATATTAACTTTATCAGTATTCTAAAATAAGTCAATGCATTTTTTAAAGTAAAACTATTCTGATAATTATTCGTTAGAAATTTCCGCCATTAAAAGAAAGTTCATACAAATATTTGTTGTCAAAGATGTACAAAACTGATAAAATAAACATGTTAGTGTGAAGTTTCATTCAGGAGGTGGAATCGTATGCACGTATTGCTAATGACTTTATTATTAATTGTAGCGTTGGCTTTAATTGTTGTAGTACTTTTACAATCAGGATCAAGTGCAGGTCTATCGGGAGCCATCTCTGGTGGGGCTGAGCAATTATTCGGTAAACAAAAAGCGCGTGGACTAGATCTCGTATTACAAAGAATGACGATTATTTTAGCAATCGCATTTTTCGTTCTATCATTGTTAGTTGTTAAATTTTAATTCAACAAAATATAAAGACAAATCGCCTGCCAATCGGATGCTCGATTGTTAGGCGTTTTTTTTGTGTTGGTAGAAGTTTTGGAATGAACAACTATCATTACGCCACATCTATAAGAAAATCGAAAGAACTTTGTAGGAAAGCCGTTTTTCTATATATCAATTAGTAAATAATGGTACACTTAACAATAGATAAGTATTAAATTGAACATTGTTGGGATGTATTGATGGAGGTATTTTAAATGAGAATTTCACAACCAAAACCATTCTTTTTTGAACAAGGGAAGCGTGCTGTGTTACTATTACACGGCTTTACAGGAACGAGTGCAGATGTGCGCATGCTTGGTCGCTTTTTAGAAAAGAAAGGCTACACAACATTAGCACCACATTATCGTGGTCATGGTGTGCCACCTGAGGAATTAATTACAACAAATCCAGAACAATGGTGGGCGGATGTGTTACAAGGATATAACGACTTGAAAGATGCAGGATATGATGAAATTGCCGTTGCAGGCTTATCATTAGGTGGTGTCTTTTCATTGAAATTAGGTTATAACTTCCCATTAAAGGGAATTGTGACAATGTGTGCACCTATGTCGATGAAAACAACGGACTTAATGTACCAAGGTGTATTGGAGTATGCAGCAGAATATAAACGTTATGAAGGAAAAGACAAAGCGGTGATCGAAGAAGAAGTAGACGCATTACGCGGAAAAACGATGCCTTCATTAGCGGACTTACGTGAACTTGTATATGAAGTGCGTGAACATGTTGACCATATTTACGCACCAACGATGGTCGTTCAAGGTTCATTAGACGATGTAATCGATCCGGATTCAGCGAATGTCATTTATGATCATATTCAATCAGATGAAAAATCAATTCATTGGTATGAAAAATCTGGTCATGTCATTACATTAGGACCGGAAAAACAACAACTACATGAAGATATTTATCAATTTTTAGAATCACTTGATTGGCATGTGTGAAAAATAAAGAATAGGTCATGCTAATTATGAGAAGAACAGGAGGGATGTATTTTTGGATACGTTCGAACAATCATTAAAAGAACAAATTATTAATGTATTAAAAGAAGATGCAAATAAACCGATGACCGTTCAGGAGATTCAAGAACTTCTTCATATCGAAGAAGCTGCTGAATTTAAAGAACTTGTGATGACATTGGTTAATTTGGAACAAGACGGGCATTTAATTCGCTCGCGTACGAATCGATATGGACTCCCAGAGCGTATGAACCATGTCCGTGGAAAATTTATCGGACATGCGAAAGGGTTTGGTTTCGTATCGCCAGAAGGAGAAGGAATGGATGACGTGTTCATTCCACCAAATGAAGTCAATGGTGCGATGAACGGCGATATCGTTTTAGTACGTGTTTCAAGCAGTAGTTCAGGTGAGAAACGTGAAGGCACAATCACGAGAATTGCTGAACGTAAAACAACACAAGTCGTCGGGACATTTCAAGATCACCGTGGATTTGGTTTTGTCATCCTGGATGATCAAAAACTACCGATGGATATTTTTATCGCAAAAGGTGACACACTTGGCGCAGTCGATGGCCATAAAGTGGTCGTAGAAATTACAAATTGGCCGGAAGATACAAAATCTGCCACAGGCATGGTGAAAAAGATTTTAGGCCATAAAAATGATCCTGGTGTCGATATTTTATCGATTATTTATAAACATGGGCTTGCAACGGAATTCCCAGAAGAAGCACTTGAACATGCTCAAAGTGTGCCGAGCGAAGTGCGTGAAGAAGATATTGGCAACCGCCGGGATTTACGTGAAGAAATGGCAATTACAATTGACGGTGCGGATGCAAAAGACTTAGATGATGCCATTGCAGTCGTCAATCATCAAGATGGGACGTACACATTATCCGTCCATATTTCAGACGTGAGCTACTATGTAACGGAAGGCTCGCCAATGGATGAAGAAGCGTATAATCGCGGAACAAGTGTCTATTTAACGGACCGTGTCATTCCAATGCTTCCACATGCGTTATCGAACGGAATCTGTTCACTGAATCCACATGTCGATCGTTTAACATTAACATGTCAAATGACGATTGATGGAAGTGGGAAAGTGATTGATCACGAAATATATGAAAGTGTCATTCGCTCAAAAGAACGTATGACTTATGATGATGTATATAAAATAATCGAAGAAAAAGACGAAGCATTGCGTGAAAAATACGAACATATCGTTCCGATGTTACATGATATGGCAGACTTAGCGGCAATTTTACGTAAAAAACGTCAAAATCGCGGTGCCATTGACTTTGATTTTAAAGAATCAAAAGTCCTTGTTGATGAAGAAGGTTGGCCAACAGATGTTGTCGTATTAGAACGTACGGTTTCAGAACGACTCATTGAGGAATTTATGTTAGCAGCGAATGAAACAGTTGCAGAACATTTCCATTGGTTACAAGTCCCCTTCATTTATCGAATTCACGAAGACCCGAAAGAAGAAAAACTTCAACGTTTCTTTGAGTTTTTAACGAATTTTGGTATTGTCGTCAAAGGAACGAGTAATGATATTCATCCGCGTGCTTTACAAGAAATTGTCGATTCGATACAAGGAATGCCAGAAGAACCTGTTATTTCAACGATGTTATTACGTTCTATGCAACAAGCAAGATATGTCGATGAAAGTATTGGTCACTTCGGTTTATCAACAGACTTTTACACACATTTCACTGCACCAATTCGTCGTTACCCAGACTTAATTGTGCACCGATTAATCCGCACGTATTTATTCAATAAAGACGTATCCGCAAAAACAATTGCACATTGGAAAGCGGAACTGCCAGAAATTGCAGAACATGCATCAGATCGTGAACGTTTAGCAGTTGAAGCAGAGCGTGATACAACAGCACTCAAACAAGCGCAATTTATGCTTGATAAAATTGGAGAAGAGTTTGAAGGTATTGTATCTTCAGTGACAAACTTTGGATTATTCGTCGAATTAGACAATACAATTGAAGGACTCGTGCACGTTAGCTATATGGTAGATGACTATTATCGTTTTGATGATCGTCAAATGATGATGATCGGAGAACATACGGGGAAACAATTCCGTATCGGTGATGAAGTTGAAGTACGAGTTGCTTCGGTAAAACCGGAAGAATCAGCAATTGACTTTGAACTTGTTGGCATGAAGAAAAGCTTCCACCGTCCACGTCGTGAAGCACCAAAAGTGATTCAAACGAGACGCGGTGGCGGAGATCGTGACCGCAGTCGTAATGGTAGCGGAAAAGGACGAGGACAAAGTGAAGGTACATCAGAGGGGCAACGCAAGCGCAAGCGCCGGAATGAAAAGAAAAAGTTTTATGAAGGTGTTGCGAAAAAATCGGGACGTAAATCAAGAAAAAGAAGATAAATCGTCGAAGAAACGTCTAAAGTAGCGTTAGCCATTTAGACGTTTCTTGAACCGAAGGAAGAAATTGTCAGGGGGAGATTTGCAATGGCAAAAGGTAAAGGAAAAGTATTAGCGCGAAATAAACGCGCGAATTTCGATTATGCAATCGAAGAAACGATTGAAGCGGGAATTGTCTTACAAGGTACTGAAATTAAATCAATTCGTGCTGGACGTGTGCAATTAAAAGAATCGTTCATTCAAATTCGAAATAATGAAGCATGGATCATTAATATGCATATTAGCCCATATGACCAAGGAAATCGTTTTAACCACGATCCTATTCGTACACGAAAATTATTACTCCACCGCAAACAAATACATCAATTAATTGGAAAAACAAAGCAACAAGGATACACACTTGTGCCAATTCAACTCCATTTAAAAGATGGTTTTGCGAAAATACTAATGGGGCTTGGAAAAGGGAAGAAACATCACGATAAACGTGAAGATTTAAAACGAAAAGAAGCTAAACGTGATATGCAGCGCGTGCTCAAAGAAAGACAACAATATTGAAATCCTGTTGAAAATGTAGTATAGTAATGATTGTAAAAGTAGTTCGGAACCTATTCATAGGTTTTCCGTACTTCCCTATTTCACGGGGACGTTACGGATTCGACAGGGGTCGTCTGAGCTTAAGTTGCGTGTCGGAGGGCTCGGCTCCGTAAAAACGGCGTTTATAATAACAGGCAAAACAAACAACAATTTAGCATTCGCAGCGTAATAGCTGCTGAATCAGCCTTCTCGTTCTATCGCCCATGTAGCGCGTGAAGGTTCACTTATTAGTGGGATACGCTAATTAGAGCCTCCTGATCTAATTAGAAGAGACTTTCAGGATAGCACTTTAGGTCGCCGTGATTGACGGCAAAATAAAGTGCGAAATCCAATAGTCAATCTATGCACGTAGACGCTTAAGTGTTGGAGCTTCTGGACGCGGGTTCGACTCCCGCCGTCTCCATAGTTGAATATCATGGAGTTTCATTGAACGTCATAAACCTTGTAATAACGGGGTTTATGGCGTTTTTTCATGTCATCCGATTTCAATAGATTTCAACGAAATATAGTCAAATTATAGTCAAATCCATAGTCAAAGAAATAGTCAAAACAGAGATGGAAAATGGATAACATCAAGCTTTTGGGAAATCGAATAATTGTCGGAAGTCATTAAAACATAGTCAAAAAGCAAATTTAGTTTGAAATGTATTCATTAAACTTTTCAATCGTCCTTGCTTGTGTCTTTTTAGTTACATGTGTATAGATGTCTAACGTCGTTTTCACGTCTTGATGACCTAAGCGGACTTGTACTTCTTTAATCGTTACACCCGCCTCAAATAATAAAGAACAATGCGTATGACGTAATCCGTGTGTTGTAATTGGATCTAGCTGAAACTTGTCTAGCACACGTTTAAGCCATTGGTATGTTTTATTTGGTTCATGCAAGTCATTTTTCGTGTTCGGAAATACAAGTTGATTTTTCTTCAATGTATTAAAACCACGATCCAAATATTTCTCCGCCTGTTCTCTCTTCCACACCTTTAGAAGATCCATTGTCTTATTATCCATCTTTATTGTGCGTGATAATCCATTCTTAGTCGGGCCAAGGTAAATACCTTCCTCACTTCGTGCAACAGCTTTATTAATACGTATTTCGTTGTTCACGAAGTCAACATCCCGCCATGTTAATCCGAAGCCCTCGCTTTTCCGCATGCCTGAAAAGGCGAGTAAATGGAAGAAAGTATACCGCCGTAGGTTACCTTCTTTTTTTAAGCAGTCGAGTAGCTCAATTAATTGTTCCCGAGTATAAAAGTTATCCTCTTCATCATCTTCCAATGAAATTCTTTTTTTAACAGTTGGGATTTCAACGAGTTCAAAAGGATTTTTATCAATTAAACCACGTCTCATGGCAAAGGTAATCACCATCGCAGCATATGCTTTAACCATATTAAATCTTTTCAATCTCTTAGCCCATTGATTGACATGCATTTGACAGATTGCTACGTCAATCATATCAATTTTATAGTCGCCCATATCTGGCAAGATATGATTTCTAAAAATACGAGAAGTTTTTAGGAATGTGCTATCTTGAACCGTGTCCTCATAAACCTCAATCCAAATGTTATAAATGTCCTCATACGTCTCTACAGCCCGTTTTTTATACGTTCCGTTGTTCACTTGCACTCTTAACTCTGCAAGTGCATCCTGAGCCTCTGCCTTCGTTTTAAAGCCACGTCGTGTTGTTGACATTGCCTTTCCTGTTAACGAGTCTACGCCCATGTAAAGTCGAAACATATAGCGAACTTCACCATTTTTAAGTTTGTAACTTTTAATAATTTTATCTTTACTCATTTATTATTCCTCCTGAAGCTTACGGAGACAAGAGGATGTAGCGATGCCGCCACATATTTATTCTATACGACTGTGGTGGTTTTAACAAATGAGAGTTAGACAAGTTAGAAGATAAAAAACATTTGGAGGTATGAAAAGGAGATGTATGCTAAACATGTTACAATATAGATAGAAAAATGATTGCATAAAATATTTATTCGGTGTACTAGCTTCGATGAATTAACATTTGTTGTATATGGTTTCAGAATTGGGAATAAAACGAGAGGGGGATGGTTCATATGCTAGAAAATGATATTAAGAATAAAATTATCAATAAAATAGTGAAAAAAGTAAATCCATTTTTTATTATCCTTTTTGGTTCATTCGCGAAAGGAACTGTTCATGCAGATAGTGACCTGGATCTCGCTTATTTTGCTCACCGCGAATTATCTCCTTATGACCGTTTTACATTAGCTGGGGAGCTAGCTATGATTATTAATCGTGATGTTGATTTAGTAGATATTAAGCAAATTGATACCGTATTTATGATGCGAATTTTTGGGCATGGCATCCCAATTTATGTTCAAGATAAAAATGAATTTCATCGCCAAAGAATGCGTGCATATAGCATGTATGCGACATTGAGTGAGCAGCGCTTATTGAGGCGGTTCAGGAGAGAGGGAGTGTCTTTGGGAATGAGTGATATCGTTTTAAATAAAGTGACAACAATTGAGCGGTGTATTAATCGCATATATGAAGTCTACGAAGGAAATCCCGAAAATCTAGAAAATCTCACCAAACAAGACAGTATCGTACTGAATATTCAACGTGCCTGTGAGGCTAGTATAGACTTAGCCATGCATGTTGTAGCTGAACGTAAACTGGGTATTCCTAAAGCGAGTCGTGAAGGATTCGATTTCTTACAAGAAGCTAATATAATAGAAGGGGCATTAACTAGATCTTTAATAAATATGGTGGGATTTTGCAATATCGCAATCCATGATTACCAGACATTAAATCTTGTTATTTTACAGAGCATTTTAGAAAAGCATCTTGATGATTTTAAAAGTTATTCAAAAATCATTTTGCAACTTGAGAAAGAGAAGTTGTAAAAGTCTTTGAAACACCCAAAGCTAATATAGTGAAGATGGATTTTGTAGAATAGAGTGAATACTTAGGTTGTATCATGTAGAATGAAGATAAGAATATATATCAACAATAGGGTGCGATAATTGAATAAAATGTGAGTTATCTTAGCAAAAATATATTAAGAGAAAGGAGAAAATACATGAAGTTAGATTTCAGGGATTTTTATTACTTAGACAGTGATTATGTGGATAATCTATCAGGGCATATATCTGGCTTTATCGAAGAAGAGTACTCTGAAATTGAAAGAGAAGAAAAAACAAATAAAGGAAAAGGAACCGCAAGTGTCGGTGTTTTAAAAGGAGATTTTGGAAGAGACTCTACCACAGGTAGAGAGATTACAAGGGCAGGATCTATTAGTCCTGAAATAAGGTATAAAAACTTATTTGATTCTTTAATAGACCTTGGATTAGAGCAAATAGATACGTTTGATAAAGATTTATGGGATATGGTAGTTAATGAAGATGAATTTATAGAAATTAGAGGAAGCATGTATTTCACTGAAGTTTATGATTTGGAGCGACAGGCTAGTCTTATTGGAAATTTAGGAAGTGACTTAGGCTTTATTGATAGAGATGAAGTGGATAAGGTAATGAATCAAATAGCTACGATTAAAGAGCTTCAAGAGAAAGATGGTATTCCTATAATAATTGAAACCTTGGATTTACAGCATAAGTTTATTGCATACTTAAACAGTAATTTTCTTGTAAAAGAACAAAATGACATTACTGGTAATGACTATAAAGTTTTATGTAAAGTAGAGAGAAGAATACCTACTGGTGAAAAATATGAACTCTTTGACATAAAGGAATTAGAACGAAAAACTACTAATAGAGCTGAACGAAGAAGTAAAAAAGAATCGTTACCAAAAGAATTTAAGCAAACAATTGTAGGTCCTGCAGCTATTATATTGCCAATCGCTATATACAGATAAAAGTATTTAGCCTGAATAAAACTTTTTCAACAATAGGGCGTTATGACTGTGGAACAAACAGAATAGCACGTAAGGATTGTGAAAAGAAGTACTACTTGGTTTTATTTTTAGTAGTTGGGTAATTAGTTTTTTTATTATTTATTTTCCGATTACTTACTAAAGATTAATGTTCATGGATAGGATGGGTCACTATGACTTGTCCTATTTTCTTTTTAGACTCTGTTATGATGGATATCCAGAGTTCAGATTGACGGATAGTTCAATAGAAAGTGGGGGAAATCAAGTCTATGTCCGAATATGCCGATGATAAGAAGAAACCATGGGAGAACCAATTTACAGGACTCACGAAAGAATGTAAAAGTACTTTTGAAAGATATAAAATTAATTCTTTAAGAGAATCATTGAAAAGACAAGAATTATTATACAGAAACGCTTGGAGTAATCCTGTGCGAAGCATGTTAGATGAACAGAGAAAAACTATGGCTCCCGCACTTAATACATTGAGGATCCAAGAGGCATCTTTGAGACCTATAACAAGTATGTTAGAAAGCCAACGAGTATCAATGTTAAACAATCTAAATCTCGGAATTGGTTTTGAAAGATTGAAGCATCAAACAGCGCGTTTAGTGGGTGAGAGTTTTATGCGACAGAAAGTGATGAATCAGAACAAGTTGGAAATTTCGTTAGGGCTTTCAGCATTGAAGCAAACAGCAATGAGTTCAGTTGCTAGTACGCTAAAACAGCAAAGAATTATGATTCAGGATAGTTTAAGTCCTACATTTGATTTTGGGGCATTAAGGCAACATGCCATGGGGGTTGAAAGACTAAATCAATCATATTTAAAATCTATATCTGAACGCTTTCAAACAGACTTTCATGCTCTTTCAGGAGCGTATTCTGCATCTATGATATCATCGGTTGCTATAAAGAGGGTTTATGAATCTGCCGTTAAGGATATTGAGATCTTATATAAAGAATTTGCGGATGAAAAGGTTGAAAATAATCCCGATTCAGGTATTGAACAATCGGATAAAGAGTTTTTGGAAGAATTTATTAGATATTGCAAACAAGTTGGATCCATGTTAAATACATTAAATTCCGCATCAGTTTGGGATATACTGCAGAAAATCGCTACTATTTATACAATTTATTCGATGATTACTGGTGCAACTGGCGGCTCTGAAACAAACTATATAGGCACTCCAGACATTGCACCTATCGAAGAAAAGAATGAATATAATGAAGAAAAAAATTTGTCTGAAGAAAAACATGACTATGAAATTGATATTGAGAAAAACATAGAAAATATGGACATTGATGCTGGAAAGAGGACTTAGGAATTCCTTATGTATAAATATTACATTATTTTAATGAGGTGTTGCTTTGAAGAACAACAGTGAGTATCGGGTTTGTTTTCCGGAAAAGAGAATTTTTATTTCAGAAGATCACAATTGGGCTTTTTCAGCTTGGGAGATAGGGAGACAACGGGGGTATATAGACTCTGGAGCAGCACTGATACATATTGATGCACATGTAGACTATGTTGACCCAAAGATTGAAATAGTGGAAATTACAACTGAACAAGAAGCGATTAATTTTGGAGGAAATTTAGGAATAGCAGAATTCATCATCCCTGCACAACAAATAGGTACCATTGGAAATGTGTATACAATCAGTAATGATTCAGTATATATTAACGAAGGAACAGAATTTAAAAGAGCATATACACTAAATCATTTTGAACACTTATATAGAGTAGACTGGTTTGATGAGACAGAAGATAAAAGTGTTATCTTGGATCTTGATTTAGATTTCTTTAATTTTAATTATCAAGACATGTATTCTAATCCCGTTTTACTAACTGAACAATTGATAAGACGTGAATTAGAGTATATTAAGGATAGTATATGGGAGTGGGATATGATCACTGTAGCTTTGTCACCTGACTTTTGTGGTGGGGAAGAAGCAGGTAAATATTTATTTGATCTGTTTCTTGATGTTTTCGATTTAGATATTAGGAAGGCAGTGCCATGGTGATTTGCCATATATATTAAAATGAAATTCTAATAATAAATTGAAAACAAAATGGTATTAGGATTATTGTGTGGAATTAAAATTCGTTTGTATATGTTGAAATAGATTAAGAGGTCATTAACGTTATTTGAAAGACCAAATGTATAGACTCTAATTTACCATATGTATACAAGGGGAATAGAAATGGTGAATGTCTTTATAGATATTCGTGGATAAGAATTTTAATTTTAATAATGAGTTATTTCAAAGACTTATTGTTGCTAAAGAAGTTGATCTAATTTCAGTTTATTTAACAGAAATTGTTATAAAAGAAGTGAATTGTTTAGTGCAAAATAAAAGTTAAGAGTATTGCAACCAAAATGTTAGAAGGTTGCGGAAAAGAAAAAGGCTTGCCAG
>ERZ808040.1093-NODE-1093-length-19623-cov-9.446178_pt1 | contig 19623 bp, 21 predicted proteins | sample MGYA00380191_ERZ808040 | MGnify/ENA primary metagenome ERZ808040 (study PRJEB31490, sample SAMN06133395) | mouse gut metagenome | isolation source: J6 | host: mice | place: China: Chengdu | collected 2015-05 ...
AAATATATCATGCTCGCAAGAACCGGGCATCCGGAAATGTTCCTTGAAAAACGCTACACCCCGCACACCATGAGGCATACGACCGCCACACATATGTTGGAAGCCGGGGTACCAATTATGGCAATCAAAAATTTTCTCGGACATTCCTCGATCTCCACAACAGAACGGTATGCTGAACTTTCACAGGGAACCGTAAACAGGCATATCCGGGATTGGAACGAAAAGTGGTTTTCCCATCAAAAAGAAAATCCTGTTACACAAAAGAAAGAGCATCAGCTCCCTGACTTCCTGAAATAGTTCTTACATTATCCGAGGCAACTTCTCTGAAAGCCTTTTATGCTGGAGGTTTTGAGAGTTTCCTCGGATAATTGATTATCTCGGATAATGCGCCCTTATCAGGGAAGGGACTACGAAAGTCCCCGTAAGCATACCGTCAGTTCACGCTTTAACTGCTCCATGCTCATATCCCTGACTGACGGAGCGATACTTTCGAGAAGCGCCCCCTCCTGTATCAGCCTGTGTGTCCTTGCTTTCTGCTCCTTTACGCGGTTTCTCGCCTCCGCCTCCTCTACACGGTGCTTTGCCTGCAAAACCTTCTTTTCTTCCTCTGACATATTACTCTGGCTCATAAAAGCCCCCCTTTCTGCCGTTTCTGGCTTATTACGGTATTTGTTTTTACGTTATTGGTACTGATAATGGAATAAATAGTAACAGATGATTTAATCAGGTATTTAATGCCTTTTATTGATACTGATAGAACTAAATCTGTAGCTTTATCAGCACTAATTCTATGTGACATTAGTGTCATTTTCTGGGTGTGACAGAATGTTTCCTGCTTCTTTAAAATTGGCTTCACAATTGATTGCCCGTATATTCTGGCTGCTGATTTTTAGTGGTACGCATATTTCAAGAATTCTGTCGTAAATTCTGCTTCGGACTAAACCGCAGGGGTTTTTGAGTTCGTTTAGTGTTAAGTTTGTAGTGACTATCAGCGGCTTTTTGCTCCTGTACCTTGTGTCAATCACATTAAACACCTGCTCCAGTGCAAACTCCGTACTGCGCTCCATACCAAGGTCGTCAATGATTAAAAGGCTGTACTGGTTAAGGCTGTCTATATAGCCGTTTCTGTCTTCCTGAAACATACCCGTAAGAGTGTTTAATATCCGCCCAAACGTTGTCATCATAACAGGTATACACTGGTCTAAAAGGGCGTTCGCTATGCACCCGGCTAGAAATGTTTTGCCTGTACCAATATCTCCCCACAACAACAATCCAATACCTTTTTCAAGCATTTCGGGAAAGTGGAGCGTATACTCATACGCCTTTTCTGACTGCGGGCTGTTATAGCCCATGTCTTTATCAAAGGTACATTCATACAAAGCCCTGTCATGCAGACCTGCGGAACGTTTGGCGGCTATGTCGTTCAAAAATTCACGCCTGATGCGCTCAGCTTCTTCTTTTTCGTATGTCTCTCTTTGACACTGGCACATAATATCAGGCATATATGTTTTCCCTAATGCAGATACACGCTTTTGTCTTGGGGTATTGCATTTTTTACAGTAAATAAGACCGTCAGATGTGTTGATATATTCATCATCATTTGGTACGGCTGATTTTGTGGTTTGGGTAAATATATTTATTTTGTTATTGTCATTCATAGGCTTTCATTCTCCCGACAGGAATAATCCCTGTATTCTTTTTCTTGATATTTCGTTTTATATCCATTATTTTTAATAGTGGACAGTTTTCTGTCCCTCTGTGTGATAATATTCTGTCCCTCCGACAGACAGTTTTCTTTCTCTCTCCGCTGGTATTTTTACATAGATACGGCTTGGCATACCCGCGCCCTGCTTTACCCGTCTTATTAAATCTGCCTTTTCCAGTGCGGCGAGAGAGGTTTTTATGGTCATTTCGCTTTTATGGAGTGTTCCTGCAAGGGATTTGACAGGGTAGTATAGAAAAGTATGCCCCGACTCGTCTGTCCATTTATCTGATTTAAGGGAGAGCCTCGCCCTGTCCAGTAGAATTGTATATAAAATCATGGCAGTTTCATTTATTCCTGCGTCCAGCAAAAATCGCGGAAAGACCATATATGGGGCAAGGCTGTTTTCATTTTTAAGGTACTCATTCATAAACGTATCTCCCTTTTACCCATAGGAACTGCCAAAAAATAAATCATAACTTTTGCTCCAAACAGTTCCTATGATATTATTCACCGAGAAAATCCCAGTCCACATCTTCATCACTGTTCTGATTATCTGTTAAAGCTGTACCAACCACTGACGGCGCTGGTACATGGGCTTTGGTCTGTCCAATGCCCGACATCAGACCTGTAATGAATAACGGTAGTGTTTTCTCCATAGATTTTTCGACTGCGCCTACAATCTGCTCTACAAACTGTTCCTCGCGCTGCCTTGTTTCAAAATAGGGATCGTCTTTCCTGTGGTAGTAACGTTCAAAATAATCACATACCGATAAGGCGATGGCATTGCTGTGCGATTTAAAAGTGCCCTTGTCCATTGTCTGTAGATACTGCCACGCCTTACGCTGCAAATCCTTGTCGAGATTAAAACGTAAATTAGTGCTGCGGATATTGTTCCTCATGACTGCTCCTTTCTGCGGAGCGCATGGTACGCCAGAAATTCGTACCCTTTTGCCGTCGCACAAATATCATCAATGATTGTCACACGCTCTTTGTCATAGTTTCCAAAATGTTTCAGCAGACAGCCTCCCCCGCCAACTACATATAAGCGCATAAGGTCAGTATTGTATTCATAACGGCGCAGGGTGGCGAAAATATTGCTTACATACTCTGTAGTGGTTCTCTTGATACATTCAAGATAAATGTTGCCGATATCCGCCGTGCCGGGACGCAAAACCTGTTCAATAATAGAATCCTCGATTTTAACGCCGAAACTGTCAAGAACTGCATTTCTTGCCGCAATCATGCACTGGTTGACGCCATATTTTTCTGTATAACTGCGGTTCTCAATGGGCTTTTTGTTACTGATATACAGAATATTCATAGTCCCGTTGCCTATGTCTGCAAGTAAGTTTGTGCCTTTAAAATCCACAAGATGTTCAACAACTGCTGGATAACCCTGTGGGTAGATGCTGCACCCGACAACGTTAATATGGTAATCTGTTCCATTAAAACGAAAATCCATGCATGGGCTTTTCATAAGATATGCCCTGAAATCCTCCCTCTGCCTGCGCACCCATGTGAGGGGAAGTCCTGCGGCAAGGTGTACGTCTGCCCGTGTAAGCTGTTCCCTGTGAAGCTCCCTTGCAATGCCCATCATGGTCAGCAGGTAATAATCCTCGTCCATGCATTTGTCTGACACAAACTCTTTGTGTCCGTCGCCGATCCGGTAATATCTGCCGTTGTACTCTAAAATATTACCCATGAAAATCGGTTCGGTGTCATAGGCTGTAATGCCTGTGGGCGTGACCGTGTTTGCGGTCTTGATGTTGCCGTAGCCGTGGTCTATGGCAATGATTTTGATACTGTTAAGTTCTTTCATACGTTTAGTCCTCCCGATAATGTTATTTTCACAATATTAGTACCTGACTTTTCAATCTGGTACTGTTTCCGTGAAAATTAGTCTAACGAAAATCGGAAGATGATACATTGAGTGCGGATTGACTATGAATTGACTAAAAATGAAAAAATTCTTGAAACAAGAATGAATATAGGGCGTGGCGGTTTCTATGCCCAATATTTTTGTGGAAAATAAAGGATAAAAGTGGTATAATCAAAAAACAAAAGATATAGACAAATTATTGTTTGTATCGTAAACAAACTTCATATAAATATATGTTGCGTTTTGAAAACAGGAGGAATTTATGAAAACTCTGTATGTATCAGACTTAGATGGAACATTGTTACGAAGTGATGCCCAAACTTCTGAGTATACTAACCAAGTGATTAATAAATTAACGTCAGATGGGATACTTTTTTCTTATGCTACGGCTAGGTCATATCTAACAGCTACAAAAGCAACAAAAGGACTAAATGCCAAAATACCTATCATTACATACAATGGCGCTGTCATTTTGCAAAATGATACTTTTGATATTATTGCACAAAATGTATTTTGTCAAAATGAAAAAGAAGAAATTTTGAATGAAATACTGCGTCAAGGCATTTATCCTATTGTTTACGCTTACATATCAGGTAAAGAAAAATTTTCTTATGTTGTAAATAAATGCAATCGTGCTACAACTGAATTTTTATTGACTCGTAAGGGGGATGTAAGAGATACACCTGTTGAATTTGATAGTGCGCTGGAATTCGGAGATGTTTTCTATTTCACTTGTATTGATGCATACGAAAAATTGGAACCACTATACATTCAATTCAAAGAAAAATATCATTGCATTTTTCAAACAGATATCTATAGTGGGGAACAATGGTTAGAAATTATACCCCAAAATGTTTCAAAGGCAAATGCAATTTTACAATTAAAAGAGCGATTGGGAATTGAATACATTGTTGCTTTTGGCGATGGAAAAAATGATATTGAAATGTTTGAAATAGCGGATGAATCATATGCTGTGGAGAATGCGGTAGACGAATTAAAAGCAATCGCTACCGGAATTATAGAAAGCAATGATTCTGATGGTGTAGCGAAATGGTTATATAATAAGTTCTGCACGATTGTATAACAAATTTGGTTCCTGCATTTTTCTTTTATAAATATGATCTATAACTGAGGTGGGCGACAATCTGTCGCTCACCTCAACAACAATTATTTTTTGCGCCTGTGACATTTTAATTGCTGCTATATCAAAAAGCTACTCCCAATGCCTAACCCTGCGGCTGCATACTGTTGCAATATTTCCTCCTGTTTTGCTTCTATAAGCTGCGGCTCGTCAGACCACAACTGTTCATAAATTGATAACGCTTTTTGCAGATGTTCCCTTGCCTTGTCCAGTCTGCCGCAGGCAAGGTTAATGTTTCCCATCGCTTCCTGTATGGCGGCATAGTCACTCGATAATTCAAAGTTATGCTCTTTCACAGTCTTTGCACACCTGCGGAGGGCGGAAAGCCCGCGCTCTGATTCACCCATGTCATGCAGCAGGACGGCATAATTGCATATCTGCGCTATGCTCTGGTTCATGTAGATAAGCCCATATTTCTCTAATATTGAAATACCCTGTTCCATATGATACGCTGCGAGGTCATTTTTATTGGCTTTATGGTACAGCGTGCCCATGTTTGCGTTGAGATTGGAAGCCAACAGTGCATTGTCAGCGTTTATCTCCGTCAGTAGTTCAAGAGCCTGCTGTTCAAATTTTATGGCTTTTGAAGTCTGGTCTGTCATAGCTGCCTTATAATCCAACAACAGAGCCTTGTCGCTGACTGTTCCGATAATGCTGTTATTCAACAGGTTTTCAATTTCAGCCACAACTTTTTTCATGCCCTCCTCATAATGGTACTTGTCCATATATGCAAAGGCATCTTCCAGAAAGCGCAGATAAAATTCCTTATCGTCAACTTCAATCAAATCATTTATGTTTAAAGTGGTGGAAAACAGCAGCTTATAATATGGAACATCTATTCCATAATAGCAGAATACCTCTTTTTGCAGATAGCCGAGCATGGTATGGCAGTTCGTGACAGACGGCTTCGTATCCGTTATGGCAATCTCCTGTAACATTGGGTGCAGTGTTATCATGCGCCCACCCTTTGGCTATATAAATCCCATTTCCACCAAATCATTTATGTTGTTCATGTCATGCTGCCTTAACCATGCTGCAAACAGCTTTGACGGGATTCCTGACAATGGGATGAGCGACAGGCAGCGCATAATTTCGGTCTGCATTTTGTCGAGATTGTACAATGAAAACAGTGTATGGATATGGTCATAATAAGTTGCCCTGCGGCTCTCCCCGTCCTTGGTAATGCCTATTTTGTCGGTTGCCGACATTCCCGCCTTTTCTTCCTCCAGCTTTTTAAGAAGTTCTTCCGGTTCTAAGATACCTGTCTGTAACAGCCGCGCAGACAGTTCCACGGCAAAAGTATGGAAATGCACAGTTTCTATTATCTGCTCCATGACTGTCTTGTAATCGCAAGCATCTGTATAGTAATGTCCTGCAAGTTCAAACAATATATTCCTGTCACTGATTTCCTCAAGCAGCATACAAGGTCTGCTTTCTATCCTGCTGCGGGTGGTAAAGAGCAGGCGGCACTTATATTTGAGCATGACGGATAAAAATGTGTCCTTTGTGGCTGTTGTATTAAAGTTGTCGATAATAATCAACGTATCCTCTTTTAAAGACCGCAGAAAGCGGTTATGCTTTCTGAAACGTTCATCGTCAGTATCTTCCGGCAGGTCATCAGAAAAATCCATGCCGATAACATCACGCATTAAATCGCCGCTGTATATAATATAAAGGATATTGGTGTACTCTTTTTTGTATTGTTTTGCGTATGCCTTTGCAAGCTCGCTTTTCCCAATCCCCGCGATACCATGTAAAAACACTTTTCCCTCGTCGGTCAGTAATTTGTGCAGTGCATCAAGTTCACTGTCACGCCCGCAGAAATGACGGCATGGTTTTGGCACTTCATTTTCGTATATATAATCAGCCACCATCGGAAAAAGGTTTCCCGCGGCTAGGAGTTCTTTTTGTCCTGGTCTCCCTTTTTACAAAATTCCGCTCCATACCGAATAACAAGAGGTTAGTAATATATTCTGCCTGTGCTTTTTCCGTATTACAGGGGTATGCACTGTTTAGTTTTTGCCGCTGCATTTCTGATATTGAATTATCCTGCACCAGTAAATCATGCATTTGGGTTATCACAAACCCTGTATCATAAAACAGCAGGAGTATATTTTCCTCAAAATTATCAACAAAATCATTCCTGCCCTTTTTATCAGAAATATAATATCCCGTAATCTTCGGGCTTACTTTTGCCTGACCGTTTATCCATCGGCAGACAAGCCCGTTATCCAGAACAAAATTATCTGTATCGCCATTTTGGAAATAATCATCAAACAGCATATATAGAAAATCAATCTGGCTTATTCCAATACCATTCTTGTATGGCATGTCCTCACTGACATAGCGGCGCAGGATACCCATAACGGAACAAAAATCAAGACGCTCCATAGTTTTAAAACTCCTTTTCCATTTTTTAATCAATCAACAGTCAGTCCGCGCTCAATGTGGTTCTGCCTGCTTTTCTTTAGACTGAAAATGATATTTCAATATCACGGAAGTTGGTACTGCTAAAGAATGAGTATAGCACAAACCATTTTCCAATAAAAGAGAATTGGAGGAGATATATGGAAAAATCAGACAGCAATGCAAAATCTGGCTATTTTGAGTACGGAAATGTGAGGATAATCATATCGGAACATTTTCCCGATAATGGAAAGACAATGGAAAGCCTTATGGAAAACCTGATAGTTCATGAAGCAAAACAGCATGAAAAACAAAAGGTTTCATAGTCTTGAAGGCGTGTATCTGCAAATTTGTAAAAAGAAGCGTTGAGGAACACCCACGAAAATGTTATACTTGATTTAGTCGTTAATACGATTTGCAGGTATTGTAAGCGTGGGTTGTTTCATGAAAGGAGATAAAATGAAACAACTGAATAACAATACGGCTATTTATATGCGGTTAAGCCGCGATGATGAGAATTACGGCGACAGTGTGAGCATTGAAACGCAAAGAACCATTCTAACACAGTTTGCAAAGGAAAACGGATTCCATGTAGTTGATGAGTATGTGGAAATGTAAACCGCTTAATTGATACAAAGGGCATGAACAGAATATTGGGGAAACCGCTGAAAACAAGGGATTCCGGCACATTGGATGTTGCGGGAATCTCTTGTTTGATTTTGGAGTGGTTTGAAAATCTGTGGCAGTCGGCAGAGGGGGTGTTCACTTTTGAACCCTCCCCCAAGGGCATTTGAACACCGTGGTCAGAGAAAATGAACACCCCCTGGTCAGTTTGAACCCTGTGGTCAAAAAAGTGAACCCCCGTGGTCACTTTTGGAGATAGATTGTTGAGACAATCATTAACAGCCGCCCAGGCGGCAATTCAGAAATAATGCCATAGGATTTTTGGTACTTACAGGCAAAAGTATTGAAGAATGGCTTAAAATCAAGGTTTTTTAGGCTTGGTGGGGTTCATCACGGTGGATGGTGGGCCCCTATTTTTGGGTTTTTGGATGCCGCTGATAGTGGGGCGATCGGGGAAAAAATCGTACTATCAGGCAAAAGTATACTTTCACGCAAAAGTCAGGGGTTTCCGTGATAGTATAAAACGGAAAGGCAAAAAAGAGTAGGATATTGGCAGTTTTGGCTGAAAGGCGTATTAGTTTGACGGAAAATGCTGTTGAAAAACGGGGGATATGATACAAACACGGAAACTGCTCGGAGTTTCCGTGTTTGTATATGAGTTTCCGTGATAGTATATGAGAAAAACGGTAAAAACAGAATGAGAAAATGACAATAGAAGAAAAGGGTTGCTTCGGCAGTCCTTTTTCAATATTCGGGCATCTCAAATTCAGACAAAGAAATTCATCTGTTTTTCCTCAAATATATTTTTTAATAGCAGTAGCCCTTTTCTCAAATCATCTTCCGTATCGGGTGAAGCAATAGATACTCGGACATAGGATGAACTGTTTTCATTCTGCATTGCGAAACGGTGGGAGCCAAGTACATGAATCCCTTTCTGCAATGCCAGCAGCTCTAATTCCTCGCTTGTCAGATGGGCAGGGAGCGGCAGCCAGTGGAAAAACCGCTCGATATTGTCAGTCTCGGATGAAGGAAAAATGGTTCTGAATATCTGGTTTCGTTTCCGGGTAGAAAGGATTTTCTGCCTCACGATATTTTCCGCCTCCCCGCTTTCGATCAGTTCTGCAATGATCTCACTGTTGAGGGACACGGTTTTCAGGTTGATGCCCAGCATCCCGGAGACCAGCAGCTCCCGGTATCGGTTAGGAAAAGCAAGAAAGGCTACCCGCAGTCCGGCGCATAACGATTTTGAGATGCTGCAGATGTGGACAGCCTGCTCCGGCAGAAGGGAAAAGAACGGCTCTGCATCAGGAGCGGTGTGGCCATAAGCGTAGAGGAAGGAATAAATGTCATCTTCAATCAGAAGCAGATGGAACTGCCGGATGATTTCTGCCAGTTCCAGCCTGCGTGGCTGCGGCATAAAGATACCTGTAGGGTTGCTGCAGGTCGGCATGAGGTAAACGCCGTTTATATCCGTATTCCGGCAGGCTGCAAGAAGCCCGTCGGGTGACATCCCATCTCCATCCGAGGGTACGGCGATCAGTTGGATGTGCAGGAAATTGGCAAGTTCCTTAAAGTTTGTATAGGTAAAGGTATCTACGGCTATTTTATCCCCGGCCTTGAAAAGTGAAATAAGTATGACAGACAGGGCATTCTGCGCCCCGGCAGAGAGCAGGATGTTTTCTTCCCCGGCGTTTACTCCAATCCGGCGCAGCCATTTCCGGGCGGCGCTTATCTGCCGCTTCGTTCCCAGGGGGCTGCTGTATTCAAAAAGCCTTATGGATTCATCTCTTTCCAAAACAAGCCGCGCCGTACTTTGGATGGTATGGTTGCTTTCATAGAACGGCTTGATCATACCCATTTCGATGATGCCGCCCTCTTTTTCCATAAAAGTATTTTTGGCGGATGTGCCGGGGGAAACAAAAGTTCCGCGGCCCGTGACGGCATACAGGAGTCCTTTCAGTTCGCACAGCTTGTATGCCCTTGTGACTGTGCTTAAGTTCAGGTCGAGGAAGTCGGCAAGTTCCCGCTGGGGCGGCAGCTTTGTGTCAGCCGGCAGTTTCCCGGACAGGATATCAGCCTCAAGGCTGGCGGCTATGGAAATGTAATAGGGTTTTTCCAGTCTGGATTTCTGCGGCCTCCATGACATGGGGTAATCTTCAAAGGAATTAACAGGCATGGGTCTCCCTCCATAAAATTGTATGCAACACAATTCTAACATTGTATGCATATAATTTCAAGTTTATAATGGGTTGCGTAAGAAACAATCCATTTGAAAATGAGGAGGAAAACAGTTATGAAGAAAATCACGATAAGGGAGATCGCCCGGATTGGAATCATGGCGGCGGCAGTGTATGTGGCATCGGCCTTTCTGCAGGTTCCCATCCCCACGGCGATAGACAACACAAGGTTACATATGGGGAACGTCATGTGCCTGTTATCCGGTATGCTTTTGGGACCCCTGCAGGGCGGGCTTGCGGCTGGAATCGGCTCCATGTTCTTTGACCTGACGAACCCGGCCTATATTGCCTCTGCGCCTTTTACCTTTATCTTCAAATTTGTCATGGCATGGATATGCGGGAAGATAACCTCCGGCAGCCCGGCACATCTGAAACAGCGGTATGTGGCCGGCGGCATTGCGGGCGCTTTTGCCTATGTGGTCCTTTACCTGTCAAAGAGTTTTATGGAACACAGGTTTGTATTGGGGCTGCCCCTGGAAGCGGTCATGCTGACGGTCACGCAGAAAGCGGTGGTGTCCAGTGTAAATGCCATTGTAGCCTGTGTGGTGGCGGTTCCCCTTGGCCTTGCCCTGCGCCCCGTGATGGCGAAGATGATAAAATAATTATGGAAATGGATATGACAAAGGGAAAGCCCGTTAAGGCGCTGCTGAAATTTTCCGTCCCACTGTTTGCGGGGAATATCATGCAGAACCTCTACAATGTTTTTGATACGGCGGTTGTGGGGCATGTATTAGGCAAAAACGCTCTGGCTGCCGTGGGAAACTCATATGTTCCCATGCTGGTCATAAACAGCATTATTCTGGGGCTTTCCTCCGGCATTCTGATTTTGCTGGCGCAGGTGTATGGTTCAGGGGAAAAGGTACAGGGCTGCATGGGTTCCATCCGGACGCTGGTATTCCTGACCGGCGGCGGTCTTGCCTGCATATTTTTTCTGTCTGCGGGATGGATTTTCAGGGCGATGGGTATTCCTGCGGCGGCTGTGCGCCCTGCGGCAGAGTATTTGAGGATCACGGCATTGGGAATCCCGTTCCTGTCAGCATACAACTTTTACTCAGCGGTGGCGAAGGCCGGAGGGGACGCACGGACGCCGGTACGGGATATGTCCGTTTCCTGCCTTATGAATATGGTGCTTGATTATGTGCTCGTTGTAATCTTCCGGCTGGGAATAAGAGGGGCGGCATCTGCAACGGTGATTTCACAGGCGGCAGCGGCAGGGCTGGCCGTTTTCCATTTATGCCGTAAAGATAAAAATGCACTGGCGGAGCGGCCTGACTTTAAGTATGTACTGCCCGTATTCCGTCTTGGCGTGACAAGCATCGTGCAGAATGGAGCCTCCGCTGTCAGTATGTTCTTTATACAGGGAGTGATCAACCGGTTTGGCATCAATGAAATATCGGCCTATGCAGCGGCATATAGGATTGAAACGATACTGACAATCCCGGCAGTCAATCTGGGGGCTTCGCTCAGTGTTTTCACAGCGCAGAATGCGGGGGCTAAAAACTTTGACAGATGCCGTAAGGGGTTGAGGGATGGTTTTAAGATTTCAGTGGTATTTGCGGCTGCGGTGGTGGTCATTGTATGGGCTGCCTCGCCGCAGTTCATGTACTTGTTAGTGGGGGACGAAAAGGAGGTTGTCCGCATCGGGGTGCGCTATCTCCATATCGTTTCCCTGACATTCCCTTTCTGCGTCAGCCTTTACCTGCTCACGAATTTCCTGCGCGGGGCAGGGGAGATTGCATACCCGGTTTTTAATACCATGCTTGAATTAGGGTTCCGTACAGCCTTTGCCTTTGTTTCGGTGCGGTATATCGGGTTTTATGGAATCATGCTCTGCAGGCCATTGAGCTTTCTCATAAGTACGGCCAGTCTGTCCTGCCGGTATTTCACAAAAAGATGGCAGGGGCGGTAAGGAATATGTTATGATTTATTTTGTATGTGAACAATTAAAGGAGGAAACGAACAATGTATGAATTGGTACAGGTCAGTGAGAAATGTTATTACATAAACTGCCCGGCGAAGATAGGCGTCTATGTGGCGGACGGGGAGAATGTCTATCTGATTGACAGCGGGAATGACAAGGATGCAGGACGGAAGGTCAGGCAGATACTGGATAAGAATGGGTGGCATCTGGCGGCGATTTTGAATACCCATTCCAACGCAGACCATATCGGCGGAAACAAGTACCTGCAGGGGCAGACGGGCTGTAAGGTTTATTCCGGCGGCATAGAGGCGGCTTTTACGAAATACCCGGTACTGGAGCCGTCCTTCCTTTACGGCGGTTATCCGTGTAAGGATTTACGGCACAAGTTCCTGATGGCGCAGGAAAGCGATGTGGCGGATTTCTCAGATGAAAATTTCCCGAAGGAGATTGGGGTGATACCCCTGCCGGGGCATTTCTTTGACATGGTCGGGTTCCGTATGCCGGACAATGTGGTGTTCCTTGCGGACTGCATCAGCAGCAGGGAGACGCTGGACAAATATGCGGTTTCCTTCATTTATGACGTGGGCACTTATCTGGAAACGCTGGATAAGGTGGAGGGGATGGAAGCCGCTATGTTCGTTCTCGCCCATGCGGATGCCTCTGCTGATGTGAAGGAACTTGTCCGCTATAACAGGGATAAGGTGCAGAGCATCGCGGAGCGGATTCTATCGATCCGTGAAGAACCAAAGTGCTTTGAACGTATTTTACAGGAAGTGTTCAAAGGCTATGGACTTTCCATGAACTTTGAGCAGTATGTGTTGGTGGGAAGCACGGTGCGTTCCTATCTTTCGTGGCTGAAAGATACCGGGAAATTGTCGGCTGAATTTCAGGACAGTATGCTGCTGTGGCAGAAAGCATAATTTTATGATCCGGAAACAGTCCGGGAGGCATACAGGCAAAGCACGGAAAATCTGAAATCTTATATGCAGCGCCAGTGGAGCCTTGTCGGGGGAATGGCCGACACGTTTAGGGAGATGGAATAAGTGTGAAAAGGGGGCTGTTCAATGGCTCCTTTTTGCTTTCCATTCTTACAAAATAGCCCTTTCGCACAATCGGACAAAAACAGAGAATTTTTATGGCATAAATCAGCGGATGGTTTTGCTTTAGTGGGAACGGTATTCTGCCGAAGTAATAGGAAATGGCGAACAGTAGATATGTGATATGGAGTTTGTGCGGCTAATGATGAAAGATGCGAAATAAATATATTGATGGATATTTGGCGGGATTAGGAGAATCTTAATAATATCTCATGCGTTTTATTGGGATTTTTGAAAGAAAATATGATAAATTCATAGGAATAGATAGTTTTAACATAGAAGGAGACGGCCTGTATGTCTGAAAGGATTTTGATTGTTGATGATGAAAAGGATATTGCAGATCTGCTTGAAGTTTATCTGATGAATGAAAATTACACCATTTATAAATATTATTCTGCAAGGGAAGCGTTGGCTTTTATAGAAAATGAAGAAGCTGATCTCGCAATTCTTGATATCATGCTGCCTGATATCGATGGTTTTACCCTTTGTCAGAAAATCCGTGAAAAATATACTTATCCTGTGATCATGCTGACGGCAAAAGATGAGGAAATGGATAAGATTACAGGACTGACGCTGGGAGCGGATGATTATGTGACAAAACCATTCCGTCCCCTTGAACTGATTGCCAGGGTGAAGGCACAGCTTCGGAGATATAAAAAGTATACCCCGATACTGCCGCAAAATGAGCCTGCAAAAGTCCTTACTTATAAAAAGCTGGTTGTTAATATGCAGACCTATGAATGTGAGCTTGGCGGGGAGGCTGTATCTTTAACACCTACGGAGTTTTCCATCCTACGCATTCTGTTGGAAAACCAGGGCATGGTTGTGACTTTGGAAGAACTGTTCCATAGGGTGTGGGAAGATGAATATTACAGTAAGAACAGCAGCACGATTACAGTACATGTCCGCCATTTGAGGGAGAAACTGAAAGATACGGCAGAAAAACCAAAATATATAAAAACAGTATGGGGAGTGGGTTATAAGATATAACCTGTTTGTTCCCGGATAAGGAGATATTTATGGAAGAAAGGAAAAAGGTGGGTCTAAACTGTCTTGTACAATTTTTGTTTGCTGTTTATTTGATTCTGTTGGTATGGATTATATTGTTCAAACTGCAATTATCAATCCATGAGCTGGACAGAATCAGGGGTATCAATCTGATTCCGTTTTATTATGACAATGAGATTGGAATGGGTTTCCATTTGAAAGAGGTATTGGAAAATGTTGCGATATTTATCCCATATGGCATCTATTTATGTATGCTGAAAAAAGAGCCGGGGTTATGGGTAAAGTTTTTCTTATTCATAATGACCAGTTTTATCTTAGAAGTTCTTCAATATATTCTGGCAGTCGGAGGGACGGACATAACAGACATCATAACAAATACCTGTGGAGGGATGGCGGGGATTGGCATATATTGGTCTGCCGTTAGGATATTCCGGAGCAGAAACCGGGCAGAAACTGTTATTGTGGTTTTCGCCGTTGTTGTTACAATATTGGTAACAGGCGGTTTGTCAGTCCTTCTGATTGCAAACTGATGGAGGTGTTTCATGAAAAAACAGAGTTTCCCGGCAAGGGAAAAATTACGGATCCGCCTTTTGGCTATTGTGCCTGCTTATACGGCAGCAGGTCTTGCCGTAATGCCGTTGCTTGAATACATTTTATCAAGGTCGGCAGGCCGGATTTCTGAATGGCTGTATCTGCGGCTGGATGTGCTTTATTTTTTTTACCTTGTCATTGGCCTGTCCGTTATTTTTTACCATTACTGGAGGAAACCTTGGGATTATCTGGATGAGGTGATAAATGCTGCACAGACGGTATATGAACAGAATAACGCTGCGATTGAGCTGTCAGAACCGCTCCGGGAAGTGGAAAAGCAGATGAACCAGATTAAAATGTCCATACTGCTTAGTAATCAGGCTGTAAAAGAAGCGGAAGACAGAAAGAACGAACTGGTCATGTACCTGGCTCATGACATCCGCACGCCGCTGACGGCAGTAATCGGCTACTTGAGCCTGCTTGACGAGGCCCCGGATATGCCGGCAGAGCAAAAAGTCAAGTATGTGGGAATTGCCCTTGAAAAATCAGAACGTCTGGAAATGCTGATCAATGAGTTATTTGAAATCACGCGATACCATACGGCAGCAGTGCAGTTGAAAAAAATGCAGGTTGACTTATATGCCCTTTTATCCCAGGTGACAGATGAACTGTATCCTGCCTTGTCTGCAAGGGGGAACACTGCCAGAGTTTCTGCCGGGGACGGGCTGGTTGTAACAGGCGATCCGGAAAAGCTGGCAAGGGTATTTAATAACCTTTTGAAAAATGCGGCGGCTTACAGTTATCCGGATACGGAGATCAGCATATCGGCAGAAAAGAAAGGAAGAAATGCTATCGTAGTATTCCGAAACCACGGACAGACAATCCCGGAAGATAAGCTAGTGCATATTTTTGAGAAGTTCAGCCGTTTAGATGAGGCCCGGCTGTCAGACACAGGCGGGGCGGGGCTTGGCCTTTCTATTGCAAAGGAGATTATCAGCCTGCATGGTGGTGAGATAACGGCACAGAGCAATGGGGAAACAGTCACATTTACAATTACACTCCCGGTTTCTGATTAGGAAAATATACGTTCCATACTATGAAATGCAAAAAAAGCATTTCATAGTCAAGTATTAGGAAATTCTTAGGATTATTCCATTCCAAAATTTGAGATTGAAATGCCCCTGTTTGGTACAATTTTTACTGGACAGGGGTATTTGATGTTGAATAAATCCCTTGGAAACAGGATTGGAAAAGGAGTTGTGTAATGGAACTGAAAATTGAACATTTAACGAAACAGTTTAAAGACAAAATGGCTGTGGATGATGCCAGTCTTACCCTCACGCCGGGGGTTTGGGGACTGCTTGGCGCTAATGGTGCGGGGAAGACTACTCTCATGCGTATGGTTGCCGGCATTATGACACCTACCAGTGGGGTGATCTGTTATGATGGTACGGATATCCGCAAAATGGGAGAAGCCTATCGGGACATCTTTGGTTTCCTGCCGCAGGATTTTGGATATTCCCGTGATTTTACAGTAAAGGATTATCTGGAATATGTAGCTGCCCTGAAAGATGTTCCTGCAAAAGAAACAGCAAAGAAAATCAATTATCTTTTGGATGTGCTTACACTTTCTGATGTAAAAGGGAAAAAGATAGCAAAACTGTCAGGAGGCATGAAGCGTCGTGTCGGTATCGCACAGGCTATGCTGAATGAACCGAAAATTCTTGTGATGGATGAACCAACGGCAGGGCTTGACCCTGGGGAGAGGGTACGCTTCCGTAACTTTATTTCGGAATTTTCACATGACAGAATTGTGCTGATTTCTACCCATATTGTTTCTGACATTGAGTATATTGCGACAAGAAACGCCATTATGAAGGCAGGAAAAATTGTGGATATAGGAACAACAGATGAGCTTGTGAAGGAGATTGAAGGAAAAGTGTGGACTTGTACCATACCAGCAAAAGATTTAGTCAGCTATGAAATGCGGCTCAGGGTGATAAATCAGCGAAGTGAAGATAACGGGCAGGTATCCATCCGGTATTTATCTGAAACACCTGAAATTTCCGGGGCAGTTGCTGCATTACCCCGGCTTGAGGACTTGTATCTTTGGTATTTTCCGCAGGAAAATCTGGAAGGGGAGGGAAATTAATATGCGATTATTCCGATTAGAAGTAAAACGAATTATGAAGTCACGCCGTACTTTGACATTGCTTGCTGCTGCACTTTTAATGTCTATCGTAATGGCATATCTGCCAATCAGCTTTGAATCAATTAACCGTCCGGGAGAAGATGGGAAAATCATAGAATTAGATGGATTACCGGCAATCCAGTTTAAGAGGGATTACTATGAAAAAACAGCAGGTAACATTACTCCGCAAAAGCTGGCGGAAGCCCTGCGGACATATCAATCCTATGTAAAAGAATACGGTACACTTAATGATGTCCCACTGGACATTTATATTGAAAATATTATGGCTATCCGCCCTATGCTCAGGGGATTAATAGAAGCCTTTGCTGATCCAAAAACTGGCATTGGTGCAGACTTGATGGATATTGATCCTGATGAGGTGGAACAGTATTTTTATGAAAAATGTGTTTCTCATTTGGACGATACCATGAATCTTGAGCAGAAAGAATATGAGGCAGCCAGACAGTTTGCAGCAGGCAGGTATGCAGACGTGGATCAGCCATTTTACCTGTACCCCGGTATGAGCAGGGATGCATTTGATTATACAACATTGTATATTTTGGTTTTATCAATCCTTTGTGTTGCCATTGCTTCTCCTGCTTTTGCCAATGAATATCAGACCGGCAGTGACAGTATTTTGCGCTGTACTAAATACGGACGCATGAAATTAGCTGTTACACGGATTTTGTCGGTCTGTTGCATATTCATAGTTATTTTCATTTTGGGAATGTCAATTCATCTGTTAATCCTGAATCTTGCATTTGGCACAGACTGCCTGAAGACTTCGTTTCAGATGCTGTTTTCGGTTATAAATCTGCCAAATATAAATTTAGGGCAGCTACAGATTATTTTGGTACTTGCAGGACTTCTCTCAGTACTGGCAATCGTTAGCTGCACATTGTTCTTATCTGCAAGATGCAGAGATTCCCTGACGGTGTTGTTGATTTCCATAGTGATACTGTTTCTGCCCATATTTGCGTATGGAGCTTTGGGTGATACATGGATTGGAGGGATTTTACCATCAGCGGGCATAGGTATGAAAAATAATTTTCTTTATCAGCTTTGCGATTTTAATTTCCTGCATATAGGAGGTATGAGTTTTTGGACACCATACGTCATTTTGGTATCAGCCGCAGTTGAAATTCCGCTGTTTCTGTTTTTGACAGTTCGTTCATACTGTAAGCATCAAGTGGCATAAAATCTGAAATATCTGAAATACAAAGACAAAAGCTAACCGCCGCTATGGCAAACCGCCATATGCGGCGGTCTGCCTGATTTGGAAAGCGGGGAAATCAGAGGTAATATGCTTACACGACGGTTTGCGTTTCCCTTATATCGGACGAATGGGTAAATAGCATTTGCCGTTTTGCCGTTTTGGTGTGATGGGAGGAAAAGAATTCACGCTGTCAAATCCGCTATTCACGCTATCGGCGTTAGACAATATGCCATTTTTTACGATATAAAAAGTGAGAGCCGGAGGAGGTGGATTTTATAAAAATTGCGATCTGTGATGATGAAAAGAATATAAGGGCTTACTTATCCTCTCTGGTCAGGAAACAGGGGGCGGAGTATGAAATTGCAGAGTATGCGTCTGCGGACGAATATTTGCTGGAACAAACGGAGTATGACCTGCTGTTCTTAGATATAGAGCTGGATGGAGCGGCATCCAGTATGGACGGGATGGAACTGGCAAGGCGGATAAGAGGCATGGAACTGGAGAGGCAGCCGGTCATTATTTTTGTTACGGGATATGAAAAATATGTCTATGACGCTTTTGACGTGGGGGCATTCCAATACCTCCTGAAACCTATTGACGAACAGAGATTTGCCGAGGTTTTTGACCGGGCGGCGGCGCAGATCATATTTGAGGCGGAACAGAAAAAGAAAACGCTGGTCATCCAGTATGGGTGTGAAAGCAGGGCTGTACCAATTCATAGCATTTATTATATTGAGAGCCGTAACCATAAGGTGGTGCTGTACCTCAAAGATGGGGAACTGGAATATTATGAGAAGATCGGCAGGCTGGAGGAAGAACTGCAGGGGCAGTTTTTCCGGATACACAGGGGGTATCTCGTCAACCTCGCCTATGTCGAGGGGTATGACAAAACAGAGGTGACGCTTACCAACGGCATCAGGCTGCCCCTTTCAAAAAGATATGAGGACTTTGCGGCGGCATACCTGCAGTTTGTGCAGTGAGGGGGATGAGGAAATTTGAGCGAAATGGGTTTTATGCTGTTTCAGCATATAGCGTCAGGGGTTGAAACGGTTTTATGTGCGTTCTGTATGGCTGTCTTTTTCCGCCCATATACAGCAGGACGCAAAAATAGGATGCAAAAAAATATTGCAGTTTTTCTGGCCTATGGGATGGTGTATTTGATGGGGGAAGCGTTTTCTGTTTCAGGCTGGCTGTGCATGGTGATTGTGATCTTCCTGTTGATGGCAGGAGGCAGATGGCTGTGCATGGAAAGGAAACAGTTTTTTTTGTATGGCATACTGTTCTTTTGCACCAGGGATATGGGCAGGCTGATAACGGAAAGCCTGTATTATCTTTTCAATGGGAAAATCGTGCAGGGGCTGGACAATGAAAATATGATATACCGTAATGTCGCGGCAGGGTATTCTGCATTCATGGTATTGAGGATCATACTGCTGCTTGCCATGCTGCTGTTCTTAAGTAAAAAACTGGAGAAGGAGCCGCCGGAACTGCATAAAAAAGAACTATGCTATCTATGCCTGACGCCAGTTGTGGGCATCCTGTTTGGGAATATCATTTTCTGCCTGCTCTTTACTGTTAAGGAAAATGTGTTTTTCTCGCTTTATGGCCAGTACCCTGCATTTATCGGGCTGGTGCCGCTGATAGCAGCCCTGTTTTATGCAGGCATG
>ERZ808040.1094-NODE-1094-length-19617-cov-7.380757_pt1 | contig 19617 bp, 21 predicted proteins | sample MGYA00380191_ERZ808040 | MGnify/ENA primary metagenome ERZ808040 (study PRJEB31490, sample SAMN06133395) | mouse gut metagenome | isolation source: J6 | host: mice | place: China: Chengdu | collected 2015-05 ...
TCCAGCGTATTCAAGGGCATCAAGGGAGATAATTCCAATGGGAAAGAAGATTCTTGACAGCAAAATACTCTATGTGGTGCTCTCCGTCCTCATCTCCCTGTCCCTGTGGCTGTGGGTGACCTCCCGGGATGAGAACCAGGAAACCCATCCCTTCAATCTGCCCATCACCTTTGAGGGGGTGGACATCCTGGAGGACCGGAGCCTGATGATCGTCAACCCCAACGTGACGGTCAGCGTCAACATACGGGCCACCCCCATGATTCTGGCGACCCTGAGCGAAAATCCGCCCAAGCTGACCGCCAATGTGTCCAACATCAACACGGAGGGCGCCCAGCGGGTGGCCTATTCCTACAGCCTGCCCGCCGGCGTCAGCCAGAGCGACGTGGAGTTCATCGCCCGGAACAGCAGCGGCATGGCGGTGGAGGTGGAGATCGCCCGGTTCCTGCGCCGGGAGAACGTGGAGATCCGGGGGGAGTTCCAGGGCTCGGCGGAGGAGGGCTACCTGCCCGGCGACAACGACGACTTCCGGTTCTCCCCCGGCACGCTGACCATCAGCGGCCGGGCGGAGCTGGTGAACCAGGTGGCCTATGCCAAGGTGACCGTCACCGACCAGAACCTGACCGAGGAGGTGGGCAAGGATATGCCCTTCCAGCTCATCGGGGCCAGCGGGGACCCGCTGGAGGGCCTGGACGTGACCTGCGACGTGGACATGATCTATACCTCCTTCCCCATCCGGGCCACGGCGGAGATCCCCCTGGAGGTGCGGCTCATCGAGGGCGGCGGCCTGCGGACCAGCGATGTGAATATCGAGCTGAGCACCTCGTCCATCATGGTGGCGGGCACCAGCGAGGCGGTGACGGCCCTGGCCAACGAGGGGGCCATCACCCTGGCCACCATCGACCTGGCCACCCTGGACGACGAATATGTGCAGAACGGCGGGCAGCTGACCTATCTCATCCCGCTGCCCGACGAGCTGGAAAACCTCAGCGGCGTCAACGAGGTGAAGGCGGGCATCCATGTGACGAAGCGGGTGGAGACCCGCACCTTTGACGTGACCAGCCGCATCAGCGCCATCGGCGCGCCCGAGGGCTGGCGGGCGGACATCATCACCCAGGCCGTCCAGGTGAAGGTGCGGGGGACCAAGGCGCTGTTGGACGAGCTGACGGAGGAGAACATCCAGGTGGTGGCCGACCTGAGAAACATCAATCAGGCCGAGGGGCGGTACACCGTGCCGGCCAGCATCCGCCTGTACAGCACCGGCACCGTGGGCGATGTGGGCGTGCTCAACCCCGGCGGAAGCACGATTGCAATCTCCCTGGTCCGGGAGCAGTGAGGTGTTCGGCTACGTCCGCCCCGCCCTGGACCGGATGAGTCCGGAACAGCGGGACGCCTATCAGAGCGCTTACTGCGGGCTGTGCCACGCGCTGGGGGACCGCCACGGCCTGCTGGCCCGGTTCACCCTGCAATATGATTTCACCTTCCTGGCCATCCTGCTGACGGCGGGGCCGGGGGGCCGGCGGTGCGGCCGGCGGTGTCCGGCCCACCCCTTCCGGAGGGCCAGGGCCTGTCTGGCGGGCCCCCAGCTGGACGCCGCCGCCGACCAGAGCGTCATTCTGACCTGGCACAAGCTGTCCGACGATGTGGACGACCACGGCTTTTTCCCCGGCCTGCCATGGCGCGCCGCCCGGTTCCTGTTCCGCCGGGCCTACCGCCGGGCCGCCGGAGCCCAGCCGGAGTTCGACGGCCGGGTGCGGGAGGGGCTGGCCCGCCTGCGGGCGCTGGAGGAGGCCCGGTCCCCCCAGCTGGACCGGGCGGCGGACGCCTTTGCGGGCATACTGGCCTGCGCGGCCCGGGCGGTCCCCCGGGAGGGGGAGCGGCGGGCCATGAGCCAGCTGCTCTACCACCTGGGGCGGTGGGTGTACCTGATGGACGCCTGGGACGACCTGGAGGACGACCGGCGGCAGGGGCGGTACAATCCCCTGGATGCCCGCTTCCAGGGCCGGGCCCGGGAGGAGCGGGACTACCTGAACACCACCGCCGCCCACTCCCTGCGGCTGGCGGGCTCGGCGGCGGAGCTGCTGGAGCTGGCGGAATGGACGCCCGTGGTGGAAAATGTACTGTACACCGGCCTGCCCGCGGTGCAGAACGCTGTGCTGGACGGCCGGTGGAAGGAAATGAGACATACAAGGAGAACATCAGATGAGAGATCCTTACGAGGTGCTGGGCGTGAGTCCTGACGCCGGCGACGACGAGATCAAGCGGGCCTATCGGGAGCTGGCCCGGAAGTATCACCCGGACAACTACCAGAACAACCCCCTGGCCGACCTGGCCGAGGAGAAGATGAAGGAGATCAACGAGGCCTACGACGCCATCACCCGGTCCCGGTCCGGCGGCGGCGCCCAGAGCCAGAGCGGCTACGGCTATGGCTACGGCTCGGGCTACCAGCAGCAGCGGCAGAGCGCGGGCAGCGTGTTTGGACAGGCCCGGCAGGCCATCCAGAACAACGACCTGGAGGGGGCGGAGCGCATTCTCCAGGGGGCGTCCGCCCGGAATGGGGAGTGGTATTTCCTCATGGGCTCCATCGCCTACCGCCGGGGCTGGCTGGACGAGGCGCGGCAGAACTATCAGATCGCCGTGCAGATGGACCCGGGCAACATGGAGTACCGCCAGGCGTTCAGCATGATGCAGCGGGGGGGCTACGGCTACCAGCCGGACATGGCGGGGGCCCAGTGCGACGGGCTGGACTGCTGCACCACCCTGATGTGCATGAACTGCCTGTGCAGCGGCTGCCGCTGAGATGAGGCGGAAGAGCAAGGCCGTCCAGGTGGCCTACCCCGCCGTTTTGGGCGCACTGGCGGTTATGCTGGTATACCTGGCCTGTGTCGCGCCCACAGGCCAGTGGGGCATCGTGGCGCTGGGAGGGCTGCTGCCCGCGGCGGCGGTGATCTCGGTGGGCCTCAGGGCGGGATTCCTGTGCTGGGCGGGGGCGTCCGTCCTGTCCTTCCTGCTGGCGCCGGACAAGTTCTGCGCGCTGCTGTTCGCCGCCCTCTTCGGGCTGTACCCCATGGTCAAGTCGCTGGCGGAGAGGCTGAAGAGACGGCCGGCGGAGCTGCTGGTGAAGCTGGCCTTTTTCAACGCCTCCTTCACCCTGATCTATCTGACCATGATGGGGGCGGTGACGGGTTCCCTGCCCGAGGTGCTGGGGGGGTCTCCGTGGGCCCTCTATCCGGCGGCGAACATCGTGTTCGCCCTGTACGACTACGGCTTCAGCCGGCTGATCGCGGTGTATATTACCCGGGCCCGGCAGGCGGCCCATTAGAAGAGACAGGTGAGTGCAATGGTGAAAAGCATGACCGGCTACGGCCGGGGCGAGGAAAATTTTGACGGCTTCCAGGTGACGGTGGAGCTGCGCTCGGTCAACAACCGCTATCTGGACTGCGCGGTGAAAATGCCCAGGTCCTATATTTTCGCGGAGGAGGCCATAAAGGCCCGGGTGCAGTCCGGCGTGTCCCGGGGCAAGGTGGATGTGTTTGTCACCATCGTTCGGTCCGGCGGGGACGGCACGGTGGTCACGGTCAACGAAGCGCTGGCAAAAAGCTATATCGACGCGCTGTACAAGCTCCACGACCTGGGGGGCGGAAAGGTCCGGCGGGAGTACTACCCCACCGATTTGGCCCGCTTTCCCGATGTGCTCACGGTGGAGAAAGAGGCGGAGGACCTGGACCAGATGAAGGAGCGGCTGCTGGCGGTGCTGGACCGGGCCATGGACGATTTCAACGCCATGCGCGGGGTGGAAGGCGGGCGGCTGTCCGCCGACATTCTGGGCCGGGCGGACACCATCGAGGGGCTGCTGGCGGAGATCGAGGCCAGATCCCCCCAGACGGTGAGCGACTACCGGGCCCGGCTGGAGGCCAAAATGAGAGAGGTGCTCCAGAACACCCAGATCGACGAGGGGCGGCTGCTCACCGAGGCGGCCATCTTTGCCGACAAGGTGGCGGTGGACGAGGAGACGGTCCGCCTCCACAGCCACCTGGGCCAGCTGCGGGAGCTGCTGGCCGCCGGGGGCGCGGTGGGCCGGAAGCTGGACTTCCTCATCCAGGAGTTCAACCGGGAGGCCAACACCATCGGCTCCAAATGCAGCGACATTGAGATCACCCGCAAGGTGGTGGACATGAAAGCGGAGATCGAGAAGATCCGCGAACAGGTCCAGAATCTGGAGTGACGGCCATGCAGCTGGTTGACATCGGGTTCGGCAACATGATATCCGCCCGGCGGGTGGTGGCCATCGTCAGCCCGGACTCCGCCCCGGTGAAGCGGCTGGGGCAGGAGGCCAGGGAGCGGGGAATGCTCATCGACGCCAGCTTTGGCCGCAAAACCCAGGCGGTGCTGGTGATGGACAGCGGCCATGTGGTGTGGTCGTCCCTGCCCACGGGGCAGGTATCCGCCCGGTTCCGGCCCGCCGGGGAAGCAGAGGAGGAGACGCCATGAGTGCGCCGCAGAAAAAAACACGGGGAGAACTGATTGTGCTGTCCGGCCCCTCCGGGGTGGGGAAGAGCACGGTGATCTCGGAGCTGCTGAGCAGCCGCAGGGACATTCACTTCTCGGTGTCCTTTACCACCCGTCCGCCCCGCACCGGGGAGGAGGACGGGGTGAACTACAACTTTGTATCCCGGGAGGAGTTTGAGCGGATGATTGCCGCCGACGAGCTGCTGGAGTATGCCGAGTATGTGGGCAACTATTACGGCACCTCGCTGAAGGTGATCCGGGAGCAGCTGGACCGGGGGGTGGACGTGCTGCTGGACATTGAGGTCCAGGGCGCGGCCAAGGTGCGGGAGCGCTGCCCGGAGGCGGTGCTGATTTTCCTGATCCCCCCCTCCATTGAGGAGCTGTCCCGCCGCCTCCACCGGCGCAATACCGACGAAGAGGCGGTGATTCAGCGCCGCCTGGAAAAGGCCCGGCAGGAGTGCCGGGAGTGCGTGCGGTATGACTACCTGGTGGTGAACGACACGGTGATGAACGCCGCCCAGGAGATCCAGTCCATCCTCCGGGCGGAGCAGTGCCGCGCCCGGAAGCGTATCCACCTGGTCCAGAGCATCACCGGCCAGGATTGACTGTAACATCGAAAGGAAGGATATTTATGCTGCTCTATCCCCCCATCAAGGACCTGCTGGTGCAGGTGCCCAGCCGTTATATGCTGGTGAATCTGGTGGCCAGCCGGGCCAGAAAGCTGTCCAGCGAGTCGGAGGCCTCCGGGGAGCCCCTGGAGGAGAAGGCGGTGTCCCTGGCCATCCAGGAGGTGGCCGACGGCACGCTGACCGTGGAGGAGGCGGAGGCGGAGTCCGCCGCCCGGAACGAAGAGGAGTGACCCCAAAGGGCAAGCGGGAGAACTGCTTGCCCTTTGGACGTTAGGATGAAGGGGGCTGGGTGATGGAACAGGGGGCCTGCATTGCGAAAATCGCCGTGTCCGCGGCTACCTATGCCATCGACCGGCCCTACGACTACCTGGTTCCCCCCGCTTTGGAGGGGCGGCTCCGGCCCGGAATGCGGGCGGCGGTGCCCTTCGGCCGGGGGAGCAGGCTGTGCGACGGCATCGTGCTGGCCCTGGGCCGGCGGGAGGACACGGAAAAGCTGAAATCCATCCAGGCCCTGCTGGACGAGGAGCCCCTGCTGGACGCCGCCGCCGTCCAGACGGCCCTGTGGATGCGGGAACACTACTTCTGCACGGTGTACGACGCCCTGCGGGTGATGCTGCCGGCGGGGCTGTGGTTTTCCCTGAAGGACTGCTGGCGGCTGGTCCCGGGCGTGGACCGGGAGGCGGCCTATGAGGCGGCGGGGGAGTCCGGGCGGGCCCGGAAGCTGGTGGAGCTGCTGTTTGCCAACGGGGGCTGGGCGGAGGTGGGGAAGATCCGCACCGCCTTCGGCCTGTCCGACCCGGGCCCCGCCCTGCGGCTGCTGGCGGAGAAAGGGGTCATCGCCCGGGAGGCCAGCGCCCAGCGGGGGGTGAACGACAAGCAGGAGCTCATGGCCGCCCTGGCCATGGACCCCGGCGACGCCCTGGCCCTGTTGGCCCCCAAGCGGCGGCGGGCCCCCCTGCAATACGCCGCCGGAGAGGCCCTGTGCGCCGTGGGGGAGACCTCCGCCAAGGAGCTGTGTTACTTCACCGGCGCGTCCATGTCCACCCTCCGGGCCCTGGAGCGGGCGGGAGTGCTCAGGCTGTCCAGGCGGGAGGTGTACCGCCGCCCCCAGGTCCCCGCGTGCGAGCCCGCCGCCCCGGCGGCGCTGAATGACGAGCAGGAGGCGGCCTGCCGGGGTCTGATGGAACTGGCGGAGCAGGGCGGCGGCACGGCGCTGCTGTACGGCGTCACCGGCAGCGGCAAGACCCAGGTGTACCTCAAGCTGATCCACGGCCTGCTGGACCGGGGCAAGACGGCCCTGGTGATGGTGCCGGAGATCGCCCTCACCCCCCAGCTCATGCGGATCTTCACCTCCCATTTCGGCCGGGAGGTGGCCATACTCCACAGCTCCCTGTCCGCCGGGGAGCGGTGCGACGAGTGGAAGCGGGCCCGCCGCGGCGAGGCCCGGGTGGTGGTGGGCACCCGCTCGGCGGTGTTCGCCCCCCTGCCCGACCTGGGCGCGGTCATCCTGGACGAGGAGCAGGAGCCCTCCTACAAATCGGAGCAGAATCCCCGCTATCACGCCCGGGAGGTGGCCCGCTACCGCTGCTGGAAGGCGGGGGCGCTGCTGGTGCTGGGCTCGGCCACGCCGTCGGTGGAGTCCATGTACCGCGCCCGCCGGGGGGATTACGCCCTGTTCACCCTGTCCCGCCGCTTCAACGAGCGGCGGCTTCCCCAGGTGGACGTGGTGGACCTGAAGGAGGAGCTGCGCCGGGGCAACGGCGGCACCATCAGCGCGCCTCTGGCCAGCCTGCTGGAGGAGACGGCGGACCGGGGGGAACAGGCCATTCTGTTCCTCAACCGCCGGGGGGCCAGCCGCATGGTCACCTGCGGCGAGTGCGGCGAGACGCCCGCCTGTCCCCGGTGCTCCGTCCACCTGACCTACCACTCCGCCAACCGGCGGCTGATGTGCCACTATTGCGGCTGGTCCCAGCCCCTGCCGGACCGGTGCCCCAGCTGCGGAGGGCTGCTGAACTTCGTGGGGGCGGGCACCCAGAAGGTGGAGGAGGAGCTGAGGACGCTCCTTCCCGGGACAAAGGTGATGCGCATGGACGCGGACACCGTATCCGCCGCCCACAGCCATCAGGCCATGCTGGAACAGTTCCGCCGGGAGCGTATCCCCATTCTGCTGGGCACCCAGATGGTGGCCAAGGGGCTGGACTTCGACAACGTGACCCTGGTGGGGGCGGTGTCGGCGGACCAGCTGCTGTACACCGGCAGCGTCTACGCCTCGGAGCGGGCCTTCTCGCTGCTCACCCAGGTGGTGGGCCGGGCGGGCCGGGGCGAGAAGGCGGGCCGGGCGGTGATCCAGACCTTCACCCCGGACAACGACGTGGTCCGGTTTGCCGCCGCCCAGGATTACGACAGCTTTTACGCCCAGGAGGCGGCCATCCGTCAGGTCCGGGGACTGCCCCCCTTTGGGGACCTGTTCGTGCTGTGCGCCTCCGGGCCGGAGGAGATCGCGGTGCTCCAGGCGCTGACCCGCCTGCGGGACGCCCTGTCCGCAGCCCTGCGGCAGGCGCCCTACGCGGGCGTCTCCTACCGGCTGCTGGGTCCCGCTCCGGCGGCGGTGGTCAAGGTGAACGACCGCTACCGCTACCGGCTGACCCTGAGCACGGAAAATACCAAGGCCATGCGGCTGCTGACGGCGCACCTGCTCCGTCAGGCTCAGGCCGACAAACGAAGCCGGGGGGTGGCCCTGTTCGCCGACCTGAACCCGCTGGACGATTGAGGAGGAAATGGAACCATGTCGCTGAGAAAAATTCTGACCCAGGGAGATCCGGCCCTGGCCAAGCAGTGCCGCCCGGTGGAGAAGTTTGACCAGAAGCTCCACTGGCTGCTGGACGACCTGAAGGAGACGCTGGCCAACGCCGGAGGGGTGGGTCTGGCCGCGCCCCAGGTGGGCATCCTCCGCCGCGCGGTGGTGGTGGAGGACGAGAACGAGCAGATGATCGAGCTGGTCAACCCGGTGATCGTCAGCCAGGAGGGGGAGCAGGACGGATGGGAGGGCTGCCTCAGCGTGCCCAACCAGTACGGCTGGGTGAGGCGGCCCAACGTGGTCACCGTCCGGGCTCAGGACCGGGATGGGAACTTTTTTGAGGTGACCGGCGAGGAGCTGGTGGCCCGGTGCTTCTGCCACGAGCTGGAGCATCTGGACGGGCACCTCTTCGTGGAGCACACCGACGAGCTGTACAGCCCGGAGGAGATCGACGCCATGGAGGCGGAGGAAGAGGACGAGGCCAAAAAGCGGCCCCGGAGGAAGGAAAAACGGAAATGAGAATTGTCTTTATGGGCACGCCGGATTTTGCCGTGCCGTCCCTGAAGGGGCTGGCGGAGGCGGGCCACGAGATCTGCGGGGTGTTCACCCAGCCGGATAAGCCCAAAAACCGGGGCATGAAGCTTCAGCAGTCCCCGGTGAAGGAGTGCGCCCTGGCTCTGGGTCTGCCCGTGTTCCAGCCCGCCAAGATGCGGGACGGAGCGGCGCTGGCCACACTCCAAGGGCTGGCCCCCGACCTCATCGCCGTGGCGGCCTACGGGAAGATCCTGCCCGTGGACATTCTGGACCTGCCCCGGCTGGGGTGCATCAACGTCCACTCGTCGCTGCTGCCGAAGTACCGGGGGGCGGCCCCCATCAACTGGGCCATCCTCAACGGGGAGGACGTGACCGGCGTCACCATTATGCGCATGGCGGAGGGGATGGACACCGGGGACATCCTGGCCCAGGCTCAAACGCCCATTGATTTGAATGAGAACGCCGCCCAGCTGTTCGGCCGTCTGGCGGAGCTGGGGGCGGAGCTGCTGGCGAACACCGTGGCCGCGGTGGCGGCGGGGACCGCCCATTCCGTGCCCCAGGACGGGGCCCTGGCCACCCACGCCCCCATGCTGTCCCGGGAGCAGTCCCCCATGGACTGGACCAGGACCGCCCGGCAGCTCCACGACCAGGCGCGGGGGCTGTACCCCTGGCCCGCCGCCACGGCGGTGCTGGGGGGCGTCCGGTGCAAGGTGCTGCGCACGGCGCTGCCGGGGGAGACGGCGGACGGCGCCCCGGGCACGGTGGCGCAGGCGGACAAGCGGGGGCTGAAGGTCGTGTGCGGGGACGGCGGGGTGCTGGACATTCTGGAGCTCCAGCCTGACGGCAAAAAGGCCATGGCCGCCCCGGCCTTTCTGCTGGGCCGCCCCATTCCCCAGGGGACCATATTGACAAAACAGGAGTGATGGCATGGGCTCGGCCAGAGAGACGGCGGTGCTGACCCTGGCCGCCTGCCAGCGGCAGGGGGCCTGGTCGGACGGATATTTGAAGCGGGCCGTCCGGGAGAGCGGGCTGGACCGGCGGGACGCGGCCTTGGCGGCCCGGCTGTGCTACGGGGTGCTGCAAAACAGGCTGCTGCTGGACTGGCGGCTGAGCCGGGTGTGCGCCATGAAGCTGGACAAACTGGATACCAAGGTGCTGTGCGGCCTGCGGGTGGGGGCCTACCAGCTGCTGTTTCTGGACAAGATTCCCCCCAGCGCCGCGGTGAACGAGGCGGTGGAGCTGGCCAAGCGGCACAGCCGGAACCCCCGGGCGGCGGGGCTGGTGAACGGAGTGCTCCGGGCCCTGCTGCGGGAGGAGGAGCCGGAGATCAGGGGGCGGGACCCGCTGGAGACGCTTTCCATCCGGTACAGCCATCCCCGCTGGCTGGTGGAGGAGTTTGCGGGCCTGCTGGGAATGGAGGGGGCGGAGGCGCTGCTGGAGGCGGATAACGGCCAGCCTCCCACCACGGCCCAGGTGAACCCGCTGAAAACCACCCGGCCGCGGCTGGAGGAGGACCTGCGGGCCGCGGGCGTGGAGGCGGAGCCTCATCCCTGGCTGGAGGACTGCCTGCTCCTCAGGGGCACCGGGGACCTGGAGCGGCTGGACGCCTTCCGGCGGGGGGAGTTCTACGTCCAGGACGCGGCCTCCCGGCTGGCGGTGCTGGCGGCTGGCCCGGAGCCGGGCCAGCGGGTGCTGGACTGCTGCGCCGCCCCCGGCGGAAAGTCCTTTGCCGCCGCCATTCTGATGGAGAACCGGGGGGAGCTCGTCTCCTGCGACATCCACCCCCACAAAATCAAGCTGCTGGAGGCGGGCCGGGACCGGCTGGGCCTGTCCGCCATGGCGCCCACCCTCCAAAACGGCGCCCAGTTCCGGGAGGACTGGGCGGAGCGCTTCGACGTGGTGCTGACGGACGTGCCCTGTTCGGGGCTGGGCATCATCCGCAAGAAGCCGGACATTCGGTACAAGGACCCCGGCCCGCTGGAGGGCCTGCCCCGGGTCCAGCGGGGGATTCTGGACAACTGCGCCCGGTATGTCCGCCCCGGCGGGACGCTGCTCTACTCCACCTGCACCCTTCTGCCCCGGGAGAACGGCGAGGTGGTGGACGGCTTCTTGAACGAGCACCCGGAGTTCGCCCCGGAGCCCTTTGTGCTGCCCCGCCTGGGGGAACAGCCGGGCCGGATCACGTTCTGGCCCCATATCCACGGGACCGACGGCTTTTTCGCCGCCAGACTGCGCAGGAAAGGGTGATTCCCCGTGATTGATCTGAAATCCATGACGCCGGAGGAGCTGGAGGGCTGGTTCCAGGAGCTGGGCCAGCCCAGGTTCCGGGCCATGCAGGTGTTTCGCTGGCTCCACCGGGGGGCGGAGTCCTTCGATGAAATGAGCGATCTGCCCCGCGCCCTGCGGGAGCGGCTGGAGGCGGAGTGCGTCCTCACCGTTCCCCGGGTGGAGCGCAGGCAGGTGTCCGGGCTGGACGGCACCATCAAATATCTGTGGCGGCTGGGCGACGGAAATTGTGTGGAAACGGTTTTGATGCGCTACAAGCATGGGAATACTGTATGTGTGTCCAGCCAGGTGGGGTGCAATATGGGGTGCGTGTTCTGCGCGTCCACCCTGGGGGGAAAGGTCCGGGACCTGACCCCGGCGGAGATTCTGGACCAGGTAATATTTACCGGGAAGGACAGCGGGGAGGAGATTTCCAACATCGTTTTGATGGGAATCGGCGAGCCGTTGGACAATTTCGACCATGTTATGCGGTTTTTAACCCTGGTAAATCACCGGTCCGGGGTGAACATCGGGATGCGCCATATTTCCCTGTCCACCTGCGGGTTGGTAAAGAAAATTGACAAACTGGCCCAGCTTGGGTTACAATTGACGTTAAGCGTCTCGCTCCACGCCCCGGACGACGGGACCCGGTCCCGGCTGATGCCGGTGAACCGGTCCGTGGGGGTGGAGGCTTTGATGGACACCTGCCGCCGGTATTTTGAGACCACCGGGCGGCGCATTTCCTATGAGTACGCCATGATTGACGGCGTGAACGACTCCGACAGCCAGGCGGACCAGCTGGCGCGCCTGCTGCGGGGCCAGCCGGGGCATGTGAATCTGATCCCGCTGAACGAGGTGGCGGAATCGCCCCTGAAGCCCAGCCGCCGGGTGCGGCAGTTCCAGCGGCGGCTGGAGGACCAGGGCGTCACAGCCACGGTGCGGCGCAGGCTGGGAGGAGACATCGACGCCTCCTGCGGGCAGCTGCGGCGGAAGCGGATCATGGAGCGGGAGACGGATATCCCGGAGGAGGGATCAACTTGAGAGTATGCGGTTTGACGGACATAGGTTGCCGCCGCCAGGACAATCAGGACAGCTGGACCATCCGCCATCTGGAGGGAGGCGCCGTCCTGCTGGTGGTGTGCGACGGCATGGGCGGCGCCCAGGCGGGCAGCGTGGCCAGCTCGGTGGCGGTGGAGGCGTTTGCCGCCGCCGTGGAGGCGGCCGGCCTGCCGGAGGGCCGGGGCCGGCGGGGCGAGCTGCTGGCCTCCGCCTGCCGTGGGGCCAACGAGGAGGTCTACCGGCTCAGCCGGACCCGCCCGGAGTATGAGGGCATGGGCACCACCCTGGTGGCGGCGCTGGCCCTGGCCGGCGAGGTGTGCTTCCTCAACGTGGGAGACAGCCGCGGCTATGTGCTGACGGACCGCACGATCCGCCAGGCCACGGTGGACCACTCCCTGGTGCAGATGCTGGTGGACCGGGGGGAGATCACTCCCACCCAGGCCAGAGTACATCCCCAAAAGAACCTGATCACCCGGGCCCTGGGGGTGGAAGGCCATGTGGAGTGTGACCTGACATGGCTGGAGCCGGAGGCGGGAAGCCGGCTGCTGCTGTGCAGCGACGGGCTGAGCAATGTGCTGGACGACGAGACGATTCTGGACCTCAGCGGGGGGCAGGAGGCGCCGGAAGGCTTCTGCCGGGCGCTGCTGGACCTGACGCTGGAGCGGGGTGCGCCGGACAATGTCACCGTTGTGCTGGCGCAGCTGTAGGAAGGAGGACAGTTACCATGGATCAGTACATAGGTAAAATGCTGGACAACCGGTACGAGATCTTGGAGTGCATCGGCACCGGCGGCATGGCCGTGGTGTACAAGGCCCGGTGCCACCGGCTCAACCGGCTGGTGGCCATCAAGATCCTCAAGCCGGAGCTGGCCAGCGACGCCGATTTCCGCCGCCGCTTCCACGACGAGTCCCAGGCGGTGGCCATGCTGTCCCACGCCAACATTGTGTCCGTGTACGACGTGAGCCGGTCCGACGGGCTGGACTACATTGTCATGGAGCTGGTGGACGGGCTGACCCTGAAGCAGTATATGCAGCGGCGGGGCACTCCCCTGAACTGGCGGGAGGCGCTGCACTTCATCACCCAGATCATGCGGGCCCTGAGCCACGCCCACAGCCGGGGCATCATCCACCGGGACATTAAGCCCCACAACATCATGGTCCTCCGGGACGGCAGCGTGAAGGTCACCGACTTCGGCATCGCCCAGCTGGCCAGCGCCGCCCAGAACACCATGACCCAGGAGGCCATCGGTTCGGTGCACTATATCTCGCCGGAGCAGGCCAAGGGCAGCCATGTGGACTGCCGCACCGACATCTACTCCGCCGGGGTGGTGCTGTATGAGATGCTCACCGGCCGCCTGCCCTTCGAGGGGGACACCCCGGTGGCGGTGGCCATCCAGCACATCAAGTCCATCCCCGTTCCCCCCCGGGACCTGAACCCGGACGTGCCCCGGGCGCTGGAGGCCATCACCATGCGGGCCATGGCCCCCGACCTGGCCCAGCGGTACGCCTCCGCCGACGAGATGCTGGACGATCTGAAGGAGTTCCGCAAAAACCCGGACTTCCAGGGGGCGGGGCCCGCCCCGGCGGAGCCGGACGAGCCCACTCGGGTGGTGCCGGTGGCGGGCATCGCCGCCTCGGCGCGGGTCCAGGCGGAGCGGGAGGAGCCGGCGAAGCCCCGCCAGGAGCGGCAGGTCCGCCGCCGGGAGCCCGAGCCGGCGGACGACTATGATTACGACGACGAGCCTCGCCGGGGCGGCGGCGCGCTGGCCGGTGTGGCGGCGGTGCTCATCATCCTGGCGTTCATCGGCTGCATGATGTATTTCCTGTTCAACTTCTTCATCAAGGACCTGCTGTTCGGCGAGGCGCCGGAGTTCGAGGTCCCCGACCTGCGGGGCTATACCGTGGAGCAGCTGGAGCAGAACAAGACCATTTTGGGGGACTTCGACCTGAAGACGGGGGACGTGGTATTCAACGCCGAGTATCCCGAGGGCCAGATCTGCGCCCAGACCCCCGAGCCCAAGAGCAAGGTCCGGGAGGGCGGCATGACCATCACCGTCACCATCAGCGGCGGCGAGGACAACATGTATATGCCCTTTGTGGAGGGCTGGGATGCCCGGAAGGCCATCCAGCTGCTGCAAAACGAGATGGGGCTGGATGTGAAGCAGGAGGAGGACTGGTCCGACGCCATCACCAAGGGCTTCGTCATCTCCCAGAGCCTGGTGCAGGACATCAAGGTGGTGAAGGGCCAGGAGGTGACCATTGTGGTCAGCAAGGGGCCGGAGCAGAAGCAGGCCACGGTGACCCGGTTCCTCAACGTGCCCATCGAGGAGGCCAAGGTACAGATCGAACAGCTGGGCCTGAAGGTGGGCGAGGTGCGGGAGCAGTACAGCGACGAGTACGCCGAGGGCCGGGTGTCCTGGCAGAGCATCGAGCCCGCCACCCAGGTGGACAAGGGCACGTCCATTGACCTGTGGGTGAGCAAGGGCCCGGAGCCCGTCGCCACCCCCACGCCGGAGCCCACCCCCACTCCGCCGCCCCCCTCCGAGCCCAGCGATGTGCCGCCGGCCCAGACCAACCAGCCCCCGGAGCCCACCGTGAACGCGTCGGCCGCGGGCAGCAGCCAGACGGTGACGGCGGACCTGAGCGGTTATTCCGGCAGCGTCCATGTGACCATCACCGTGGGGGACAAGACGATTTTCGACAACAAGGTGGACGCCGACCTGAACAACAGCGTGCCCAGGACGGTCTACGGCACCGGGGAGCAGATGGTGTTCATCTATATCAACGGGGTGCTGGTGAACAGCTACCTCCTGCGGTTCTGAGCCCATGACGGGACGGATCGTCAAAGCGCTCAGCGGGTTTTACTATGTGGACCCGGGATCGGGGGAGCCCGTCCCCTGCCGGGGCCGGGGAAAGCTGCGCCACCAGGGGCTGGCCCCTCTGGTGGGGGACCGGGTGGAGTTCACCGCCGCCCCGGACGGCAGCGGCATGGTGGACGCCGTCCTGCCCCGGAAGAATCAGTTCCAGCGCCCGGCGGTGGCCAACATCGACCAGATGGTGATGGTGTGTTCCGGGGCCGCGCCGGTCACCGACCCCTACCTCATAGACCGCATGGCGGCCATGGCGGAGTGGAAGGGGTGCGAGGTCCTCATTGTGTTCAACAAGTGCGACCTGGAGCGGGCGGACGGGCTGGCGGCGCTGTACCGCGGCGCGGGCTTTCCCACCCTCCAGGTGAGCGCCGGAACCGGGGAGGGCGTAGACGCCCTGGCCGCGGCCGTGGCCGGAAAGGTGTCGGCCTTCACGGGCAACTCCGGGGTGGGCAAGTCCAGCATCCTCAACGCCCTGGAGCCCGGCTTCGGGCTCCGGGTGGGGGAGGTCAGCGAAAAGCTGGGCCGGGGCCGGCACACCACCCGCCATGTGGAGCTGTTCCCGGTGGCGGGCGGGCTGGTGGCGGACACGCCGGGATTTTCCGCCTTCGACGTGGACCAGATGGAGGCCATCCCCAAGGAGGAGCTGGCCGCCGCCTTCCGGGAGTTCGCCCCCTATCTGGACGCCTGCCGGTTTCAGGGCTGCGCCCACGTAAAGGAGCGGGGATGCGCGGTGCTGGCGGCGGTGGAGGCGGGGGAGATTGCCCCCAGCCGTCACCGGAGCTATGTGCGCCTGTACGAGCAGGCCAGGGAGGTCCCCCCCTGGGAGCTGGCCAGAAACAAATAACAGAAAGACGCCCCTCCGGGTTTGCCCGGAGGGGCGTCCTGCTTGAGACGCGCTGCGGTGAAATAGAAACGCCGGCCCGCCGATGGGCCAGCCGCCGCGTCAGCCGTTCAGATAGGGGTAATAGGCGACATAGCAGAAAATATTCATTTCACGGGCGTCGGCGCCGTTTCGCTTTTGCATCTCCATAAGGCCGTTGGTTTCAAACATGGTGGTTCATCTCCTTTGCTTGCGCGGAATCAGCAGAGAGGCAATGTGCCTCCAATTAATTTTTTTCAAGAGCGGAACAGGAACTGGATCAGGGTTTTGACACCAGCGACGATTTTCCGCTCCTCAGCGCCCCAGCGCTGCATCTCCATCAGGTCATGGCATTCGAGCATGGTGCTACTCACCTCCTTTACGGACACTAGTATACTACCACGCAAGGAAAAATGGAAGTGGGGGATTGTACGATATTGCCAAATCAGGAAACGCTTTTTTGTGCAGAAAAACGAAAAAATGCAGAGCGGTACTGCTTGTCCTTCAAATTTAACAGCTTTCGCCACTGTTTTTTCCCGAAATTGCATGAACAGGACAGCCTCCTGTCACATATGCTGGATTGTAGTCAAGCAAGCTCCAAAGGATCAGTTGATCCTTTGGAGCCCTGCGGCGGTCAATCGCAGCAGGAGGCCGCAGTTGCGGCCTTGACGGCCCGCTGATTGAAAAAGCGCAAATTGCACTTTTTCAACTTTGTTTGCGATATCATCCCACAGGGAGAGAGGGGGTTTGTTTCATGCGAGTCGTGGTGGTTAAGTTTCCCAAGGCGCTGTGCGGCCTGATGCGCAGGATTTTCCGCATGGAGTGAACCGATGACATAACCGGGCGGCCCTTCACATATAGTGGATACAGAATACGGGGAGGATCGAACCGACCGGCAAGCCGGCGCGGGCGTGTTGATTCGGCGCCTCCCGCGGCAAGGAGAGGAAGCCTATGGATATGGAGCTGCAGCGCGTCACACTGGAGGGATACCGCCCCGTGGCGCATACGATGTTTTCCCAGGAGGAGACGCTGGAGAGCATTGTTCCGGATGCCTGCCCGGATATTGCCCGCATAGTCTCCGCGTCGGGCAAAGTGTTTCTCAAGGACAAGGAATTGGGGGAGGGCGCCCTCCGCCTCAGCGGCACGGCCCGGGTGACGGTTCTGTACATACCCGAGGGAGAGGAGCAGCCCCGGGCGCTGGAGGTGTCCATCCCGTTCCAGTGCGCCCGGGACGACCCCAAGTATCACGCGGGGTGTCCGGTGCTGGCGGATATTCAGGCGCCGTCGGCGGATGCCCGCACCATCAACCCGCGGAAGATACTGGTACGGGTCGGGCTGGCGGTGTGGGCGGCGGCCTATGAGCAGGAGAGCCGGGAGCTTACCGCCGACGTGGAGGGCGGGGGCGGCGAGGGGCTGCAAAAACTGGTGGTTCCGCGGAAATGCTGTGTCATTCCCGATGTGGCGGAAAAGACGTTTGCCTTTTCCGACGTTCTGCGGCCCCCGGCCTCCCGCCCTGAGATGGAGGAGCTGCTGCTGTACCGGGCGGAGCTGGGCCCGGCGGATGCGAAATTCATCGGGAAGAAGCTGGTGCTCAAGGGAGAGGTACAGCTGTCGGTGGTGTACCGCTCCGGGGACGGGCTGTGTCCGGCCCGGTTCGAGCTGCCCTACTCCCAGGTGCTGGACGTGGGGGAGGTGCCTGACGAGGCGGAGCCGGAGGTATCGGCGGTGCTGAAGAGCGTGGACTGCCGCCTGCGGGAAGGGGAGCTGGAGGTATCCCTGGAGGTGCTGGCCCAGGCGGCGGTGTGGGAACGGCGGTCGGTGGCCCTGCTCAGCGACGCCTACTGTGTGGGCGCGCCCATCGACGTGGAGCGGACGCCGGTCCGGCTGTGCACCATGGCGGAGCGGTCTGCCCGCCGGGAGCTGGGCCGGAAGCTGTGCGAGTCGGGCATTCCGGCCAAGCAGGTGCTGGACTGCGCTGCTGTGGTGTCCTCCCTGGCGGGAGCCCCCGCGGAGGGCGGCATGGAGTTTACGGCTCAGGTCAATGTCACGGTTTTGTATCTCAGCGAGGACGACGCCCTGTGCGGTGTGGAGGCCGGCATCCCCGTGGCCTGCCGGGTGGATGTGCCGGAGGGGTGTCAGTGCGCCTGCCGCTGCCGTCCGGCGGGAGAGGCCGCCGCGGTCCCCGTCACCGGCGGGCTGGAGGTGCGGTTTGAAGCGGAGTTCAGCTGGACCGTCACCCGGGAGGAGCAGGCGTCCTGCGTCACCGGGGTCAAGCCCGGCCAGGTGCAGGACGCGGGACCCCGCCCTTCGGTGGTGATCCGCCGCGTGGAGCGGGGGGAGGCCCTGTGGGACATCGCCAAATCCTGCGGCTCCACAGTGGACGACATCCGGGCGGCCAACGGCCTGCCGGGGGAGGAGGCGGCGGTGGGCGCACTGCTGCTCATCCCGGCCAGACGGAACTGAATCAAAAGGGCGGCGCGGGCAAAAACCGGGCCGCCCTTGTCATATTCCACGGCTTAACCCCATACATTGAAAAATGAGTATGCGTGAGGAGCCACATACAGCATACGCCTTACGGCGTAGCCTCCAATGGAACGCACAGCGCAGGGCCCGGGGTTCCGCCCCCCGGGCCCTGAAGCATTGTGTCAGCGGGCCGATAAGCAGGGTGCCCGAGGAGGCGTAGCCAGCGCACAACCCGCCCTTTCAACCTCCTGTCACTCCCCAGTATACCGCAGGGTCAAGGCCAAGCGGCTTGCGCCGTGGCCCAAAGGGCGGGCCAGCCTTGACTTCCTGCGGCCTCCTGGCTCGTGAAAGGAGGTCGAAAGACCATGTTATCAGCCAAACTCACCCACCAGGAACGCCGCGCCATATACGAGCGGGACGGCTTCCGCTGTGCTCTGTGCGACAGCACCCGGTACCTTCAGATCCACCACCACATCCCGCGCGGCGAGGGGGGCACAAACAGCCCCCACAACCTCATCACGCTGTGCTCGGATTGCCACGCCCTGGCCCACGGGACCAACCTCAGGGATTGGCAGGATGTGACCCAGGAGTCCATCGAACAGGCGTGCACCGAGTATCTCGCGGACTTCTACGCGCCGCGCTGGAACCCGTGGACGGACAGCCCCGAGCCCTGCGAGGGGTGCCCCAAACGGATCCATTGCTTCCCCGGGGATCTCTGCATCTTCGAAGATCCCGAGCCCCCTTGAGGGGGACCGGGGGAGGTGATCGATCACAACCGCCGAACCGGAGGACGAGCGGGCCGGGGAGGGGAAGCGCCGACCGGGCCCGACAGCGCCGCTACAGGTTTCAGTGGTGCCCACCCGGCTTCGGTGCCGTGTGCCCTCTGCCCCCGGTGCACCCACGGCCATCGCGAATCCCGGGCGGCAAAGTGCGCCGCCCGTGGTTCGCTGGGCCCCCCTTCCGCCGTGCCGCCATGCCCTTTCCGCCAGACCGGGGAGCAGGTGCGCCGTGGGGAGAGGGGGCGCAAACAGGACAAGCATGTCAGGTTTGCATGAATATGCAGTATTCATTGACCTGGGACCCAAGATATGGTATCCTGCATGCGGAGGTGGTGCTATATGTGGGAGGAATACATAGCCCTGGCCGAGGCGGAAGCCTCCGCATACGCCACGCTGGAAGCCCTGGCGGCGGCGCGGGAGGCCCTTCGGAAGAGCGCGGGAGGGGGTGAAAACCCTGGGACAGTACCAAAAGCAGTACCAGGATTTCCCCGCCGATGAACGGGCGGTTCTGGCCCGTCTGGTGGAGGAAAGTGACCGAAAGGACCGGGAAGCGGCGGTTTCGGAGTACGCCAAGCTGAGGAAGGCCAAACGGATGTATCAGCGGCGGCGGGGGGAAGAGGACCGCTGGCGGCGGTCCATGCTGGCTATACATGTGCCGTTTGCCTATGCCCAGGCCGTGACGGCCCGGGCAGAAGCGGAGGGAATAAGCGTCTACCAATGGCTGAGAAAGGCCATAGACGCGGCCATGAGCTGACCCTACCCGGCCCCCGGCCACCCCCTGTTAACATTCGCTCCTCCAAGGGCATATGCTGTCCTTGAGAGGAGCGTTTTCACGTTCCTCAAGCGATTCGAGGAAG
>ERZ808040.1099-NODE-1099-length-19537-cov-6.817009_pt1 | contig 19537 bp, 19 predicted proteins | sample MGYA00380191_ERZ808040 | MGnify/ENA primary metagenome ERZ808040 (study PRJEB31490, sample SAMN06133395) | mouse gut metagenome | isolation source: J6 | host: mice | place: China: Chengdu | collected 2015-05 ...
GATTGGATAACTACAGTTCCACAAATGGTCATAGACCGCCTGTGTTTGTGAGCAATAATCAATCACGTTATATATAGATGACAATTGAAAAACAGCAGATATCCACAATAATGAGGTAACAGCACAATGGGAAAAATAGACACACTCACAAAAGAATACATGAAGCGCCCGACAATCTTTGCAGACGTTTTCAATCAATTTCTATATCACGGACAACAAGTCATAAAACCAGACAGATTAGTCGAACTGGACACGACAGAGATTGCAGTGCCCTACGGAACAGACCAAGTCCCTGTGCCAGAACAGAGATATAGGGATGTAGCTAAAATGCTGATGGCAATGACTGACGGAAAGGTGGCATACTGTATACTGGCAGTGGAGAATGAGGCAAAGATTCATTATGCGGTTCCTGTCAAAAACGGATTATATGATTTCCTACAGCTTGCGCACCAAGTGGCAAAGGCATCCGAATCTCATAAAAAGTCAGAATCCAAGGAATACAAACCATCAAGAGACGAATTTTTAAGCGGATTTTATAAAAACGACCGACTGCTCCCGGTTGTGACAATAGTAGTTTGTTTGTTATTGTATGGACAGGACTTAGCATTTACTGATAAGTCCGTGAGAAAACGTGCAGCTTTTAAGTAAAAATCCATTTGCAAAGCAAATTTTGCATGGATTTTTACTCGTTACTGGCACGGAGTGATCAGTAATGTTTATTTTGGTGCAGAAGAGTGGGATGGACCTTTGAGCCTGAGAGAGATGTACGCCGACTGCGAGGAGACAGTTCTTCAATATGCTGCGGATTACCGCGTAAATCTGATCACGCCAAGAGGACTGTCGGACATAGAAATTGATGAATTTCAGACAAGTCTGAGAGAGATTATGCGTTACATCAAGTATTCAAATGACAAAAAGAAACTGGAAGAAATCCTCAACACAGAGCAGCGATTTAAAAATGTAGAACGAAGTGCCGTTGAAATCATCAACGCGGTGACAAAATTGAATATGAAGATAGAAGAGGGAAAGGAGTCGGTGGATATGTGTCTTGCGATACAGGAAATGAAGGAAGAGAGCAGGAATGTGGGAGAACTGGAAGGGGCGATTACATTTGCAAAGGAGTTAGGCATATCCAGAGAGGAAGTAAAAAAGTCCTTTATGGTTAAATATAAGAAAAGCGAACAGGAAACGGAAGAACTCATGAAGATTTACTGGAAATAAATGCTAAGGAACTGTAGAAAAATAACTGATGCATTTTGACTTGGCTTTGGTAATCTCATCATGAAGAAATATACTGCGCAAGCTGCATCACTTATTTTCTTACAATTCATCACCTTTATCATAATCCAAGGCTTTCAATCACACAATAGTGCTCTTTGGTCTTTTTGTCATAGTCAATTCCCACCAGCAGTATATCCCCCGAATACTCCCGCAGCGATTCGGGATACTGCTTTTTCTTGATCTGCGCGATCGCTGTCTGTGCGCTCTTGTTCCACTTTAGTTCCACCACAAGCACAGGGCGGTTGGGTTGAGTTTGTAATGGCAGATAAACAATATCGGCAAATCCTCTTCCGCAGGGGAACCCACGAATCGGCTTGTGATAGTACCGAAATGCGGAGATCAACGCGATCGTAATCGTGCAGACAAGGGAATTCTCATCATTGTACTCAATGCCTGAGATAAAATCATTGTGCACGTTTTGAATCTGCCTTGCGGTCTCCTCTGCATCCCTCTCCATCACGGCATTCAGAATCTTCTCTGAGACTCTTATAAACCGCGAAAGATTGTCACTCTCATTGTTCTCCATATACTGATAAAAAACTTCCTGAATCTCTTTATTGGGAACATACGCCTCCCGCGCGTCTGCGTCATACGCAAAATACCCCAGATGAATCAAGGCAGTAATGACTTCACTTTTGCTTTTAAAAAACTGCAAGTCATTTTTGCCGTTTGATACATTGACTGGTATACGGTTTCCCGAGAGCATCCTGATGATGTCCGCACGCAGTCCGTCAAAATTTTTGTTGATCAGATCGTCAATATCCCCATACGTGCCTGTGACTGTCCAATACTGCCCAAACCGTTTCGCCGAGATGGCCCGCACGACAGAGAGTGGATTGTACATCGTAGTCCCGTTTAAATCATATCCGTTGTACCATTCCTTCATCTGTTCGAAGTCTACATTAAATCTCTTACAGAGCGAAAAGACTTCCTCCTCCGTGAATCCGATATCCTGTGCTAAATCCATCGGATTGGTCATCGTGTACTCCATGAAATTATTGACGGCGGACTGTCCTTTTATGCGCACGATGGGCATGATGCCGGTAAGATATGCTAATCGCACATATGACTTTGCGGCATTGTTCTTGAACAATCCACGCAGCATTTCTGTGTATGCCAGTCTGTCAGGACTGCTCTCATCAAGTTCTCTAATGGGATAGTCCCATTCGTCAAAGATGATAACAAACCTTTCGCCTGTCTGGTTATAGATGGATTCCAGCGCTGCTGCCAGCGCCATCTTCTTTGAAACGAATTTCGGATACGCCGCTTTCAGTTCGTTGATCAAACCACTGCGAATATATTGATTTGGTGCTGCCATGATCTCCTCTGCTTCTTTAAAACAGGCATGAATGTCTACAAAGATTGTATCATACGCGTTCATATTCTCAAGAAACAGCGTGTCTTTCACGCATTTTAGCGGTTCAAACAGACTTTTCGAATCGGCGCCCTTGCTGAAATATGCCACAAGCATATCCGCCGTAACCGACTTCCCAAACCGTCGTGCTCTGCTGTTACAGACGAATTTTTCTGTGATATCCTTTTTGATCAGTTTATTGATCAGCCTGGATTTATCGACAAAATATTGCGTCTTAGAAAACTCCGCAAAATTTTTATTTCCTATGTTCAGAAAACGCCCCATAGCATCCTCTCCTTTGCTGCCCGTTATATTGGCGGTCAGTCTTTTCAACTGCCAGTATAATTTCATCATAACAGATCATATAAAAGGTGTAAAGCCTTGATAGCGTAACGATAGTGCAATTTATGAATTGTGCGCAATGGAAAAATCGTGTATACTGTCTTATATCTGTGCTGAAACAGTTTAAGACATTTTATGGCGAAAATAATGTACAAATAATGTACAATCAGGAAAGGACACACAAAAATGACCAACCGTCAGAAAAACCCATTGTTATACAAAATAATTCGGGCGATCTTTTATGCCCTGTTCATGATCGTATACCACCCTAAGATCGTGAACAAAGCGTTCATACCAAAGGAGGGAAGGGCAGTGCTGGCGGGCAATCACAAGCATGCGCTAGACCCGATTTTAGTGGACTGCTGTACGAACAGAACGGTGCATACGCTCGCCAAGAAGGAGCTTCACGATGGGGCTTTCGGCTGGCTGTTTCGCGGTGTGGGAACGATTCCGGTCGATCTTCACGCGGCGCACAACCCGGCGGCGCTCGACCAGTCGGTGGAGTATCTTAAAAACGACTGCATTATCAATGTGTCGCCGGAGGCAAAGCGCAATTATACAGATCAAATTCTGCTGCCTTTCAAATATGGGGCGGTCGTGATGGCAAAGAGGGCGCAGAGCAGCATCATTCCGTATGCAATCACGGGGGAGTACCGGTTTCGCAGCAGGAATCTTCAGATAAAATATGGGGAGCCTCTTGACGTGGCAAATCTAACAGTGGAGGAGGCAAATACGTTGCTTTTCAATACGATTAAAGAGCTGCTGCTGCAAGAGATGAATACACAGGGGAGTCAACCAGCGGACAAAGCAGATGTTGACACAGGAGAGGAATACATAGGGGAATAAATATGCAGACAAATCAGATTAAGACACCGTGGTATGCTTTTTACGAGGGCGTCAGCGCGCATCTTGAATATCCGCGGGAGATGTCATTGTATGAGTTTATGGAGCGCAGAACGATGCCGTTTATGAATAACTACTGTTATGACTATTTTGGGAGAAAGGCGACTTACGCGCAGCTGCACAGGGACATTCAAACCTGCGCGGATGCCTTTTTGCGGCTTGGCGTGCGGCGCGGCGACAGAGTGAGCATCTGTATGCCGAACACGCCGGAGGCTGTCATAAGCTTCTACGCGTTGAATAAGATCGGGGTTGTGGCGAACATGATCCATCCGCTGTCGGCGGCAGTGGAGATCTGCCATTATGTGACGGTCTCGGGGAGTGAATATATTGTGGCGGTCGATCTGTGCCTTCCAAAGCTTCGCGAGGTTATGAAAGAGACGGGACTCAGGCAGTGTATTCTGGTGTCGGTGGCGGATTCCATGCCATTTCATATGAAATTCGGCTATTATCTGACAAAAGGCAGACGTGCGAAATCCGTGCCAGGCTGCCTATTTTGGATGAAATATCTGACAAAAGGCAGGCTTGCGAAATCTGTGTCAGGCTGTCTGCCCTGGAAGCAATTTATGGCGATGGGACGAAAGGGCGCGGGGAACCTCAGTGACACAGGGCGCCGAAGCAAGGGAGACGATGTGGCGGCAATTCTTTACAGCGGTGGCACGACAGGTTCTCCCAAGGGAATCGAGCTTACCAACCTGAATTTTAATGCGCTGGCAGTGCAGGGAGAGGCAATGTGCGCCTGTCTGCAGCCGCAAGACAGGCTTCTTGCCATCATGCCTGTATTTCACGGGTTTGGACTTGGAATCTGCATTCACACGGCGCTGTGCGCGGGTTGCATGGATATTTTGTTGCCCGGATTTGACGCGGGGCATTGTGCCAGGCTGCTCAGAAAGTATAAGCCCAATATCATAGCGGGCGTGCCAACTCTGTATGAGGCGCTGTTGAGGAGCGGTTCGCTTGAAGGATACGACCTTTCCTTTCTAAAGTGCGTCATATCAGGCGGGGATTCGCTGTCTGTCGCACTAAAACAGAAGGTGGACGAGTTTCTGCGGCAGCATGGTTCAAACGCGCAGATCAGGGAGGGTTACGGGCTGACAGAGTGTGTGACGGGGAGCTGTCTCACGCCGCTGCACGGATACAGGGAGGGGAGCATCGGCATTCCCTATCCCGATACATATTACAAGATTGTAAAGCCGCAGACACACGAGGAAGTGCCCTATGGCGAGGAGGGCGAGATCGTCCTGAGTGGTCTGACTGTCATGAAAGGATACCTGAATGACCAAGAGGAGACGGACAAGGTGCTCCAGAGACATGAGGACGGCAGGCTGTGGCTTCACACAGGCGACTTGGGAAGTATGGATTTCGACGGTTTTGTCTATTTCAGGCAGAGGCTCAAGAGGCTGATCGTCAGTTCGGGCTACTGTCTGTATCCGCAGTATATCGAGAGTGTGATCGATTCGCATGAGAAGGTGCTGACATCCTGCGTCGTCGGCATCAGCCACCCTTATAAAGTACAGGTGGCAAAGGCGTTTATCGTGCCAAAGGACAATGTGCAGGACGCAAAAAAGCGGGCGGAGCTGCTACAGGAGATCCGGGAGCACTGTGAGAAAAATCTCGCAAAATACTCGTGGCCGTATGCATATGAGGTGTTAGAGGAACTGCCCAGAACACTAGTGGGCAAGGTCGCGTACAATGAGTTGACAAAGGAGGACAGGTCTGATGAAACGGCGTAAGCTTACGTTTTTGCTAATCCACCCGGAAATATCGAGGACGCGGTACAATTTCGTTGGTGTTATCGAGAATGAATGTCTTGAGCTTGAGTACATATCCGCCCTGCTGAAAAAAGAGGGGCATGAAGTTGTGTTATATGATGGTCAGATAGAGACGTTTGGCGCAATGCCTGCGATTCAGGAGACAGAGGCCGATGTCGTGTACATATGCGGCAGGGCGCGGCAGGAAAATTTTATGCTGGAGTACTGTCAGTACGCGAAGGAGTGCGGTGCGGTGACAATACTCGGAGGGCTGCACGCGCAGCTTTGTTATGAGCGCATGTACCGGCCTTACGTGGATTTTATACTGACTACATTTGACATCTACAGACTTCTGGATATCGTGAACTATGTGGTGTATCACAAGAAGGAGGCACTGGCGCAGATGGCGGGGGTATGCTATCAGTTGGAGGGAACATGGCATTATCAGGCAGGGGAACCGTTTGACATCAGACGCCTGCCAAGGCCGGACAGAAGCTATTTTGACTCTTTCCCACACCGATATCAGTATCTTGAGCTTGGTCATGCCGCTTGGGTGCGGACTGCCTATGGCTGTCCATACAGATGTTCATTCTGCCACAGGAACAGGATGAATATGGGACAGTTAAGCAGCCGCGATATCGACGATGTGGTGGACGAGATCGCGCAGATCAAAGCGGAGAATATCTATATTGCGGACGATGATTTCCTGTATGACACGGACAGGCTGGAACGGTTTGTGAAAGAGGTCAGAAAACGCAGGATTCATAAAAAATACATCTGTTATGGAAGGGCGGATTATATTGCCCGCAATCCCGACATGATGAAAAAGCTCAGGGATATCGGGTTATACTATGTTCTTGTGGGGCTTGAGGCGATCGAAGATTCCTATTTGGAGCGTTACGAAAAGCGCTCGGGTATAGACGACAATATACAGAGCATTTTGACCTGTAATGAGCTGGGAATCCACATTATGGGAATGTTTATCGTCGATTTGGGATTTCGCGCCAAGGATTTCAGGGCGCTTTACCAGTGGATTGTGGAGCATCAGGTGCGGCATGTGGCGCTGTCCATCTTTACGCCGGAACTGTGCACACCGACCTACGAGCGATACAGCGACAGGATGATCACGGACAATCCCTCCCATTTTGACTATCTCCATCTTGTAGCCCGGCCGGAGCATATGAGTGTGAGAAGCTTTTACTTTCATTATTATATATTGCTCATACGTCTCTTTCTCAAAGCGAAGCGGGAGGGGGTGTACGATTTTATTGATTACGGGGATTATATCAGGTCGTTTGTGGCAAATATGCTTCACAGGAAACGCCGCAATGACGATGAATAACATATGATATCGAAAGAAGGGAAAGCAATGAAGAAGATTATACCAAGCAGACTGGAAACGCGTGTACAGAAATTTCTCTACAGGACGATCGGGGAGCGGATTCCGGCGCGTGTGACGCCAAACCAGATCACGCTGGCCGGGGCATTAGGCGGGCTTGCGGGCATTGTCTGTGCCGCGCTGTCCGGGCTGAACAGGTGGTTTCTCATCGGAACGATCTGCGGACTTGCGTGTCATCTGGTCTGCGATGATCTGGACGGGTATGTGGCAAGGACGAGGAATATGAGTTCTAAGGCGGGTGGGTACTTTGACCTGCTGACAGATATCCTGCACATTACGTATCTGATCATCGCGCTCGCATTTGCGGGGGTGATTCATTTCCATGTCGCGATTTTGATGGTGCCGGTGTATGCGCTGTTGATGTTTACAGCCATGAATTATATCCTGCATCTGGATGAATTTCTGTTTCCGCGGCTCGGGCCGATTGAAACACACCTGTTTTTTGCCTTGATCTGCATCATGGGAATCGTCTGTCGCCGCGGGGCGGGTATCGAGTTTTATGGATTTACATACAATCTGGCAGACTTCGTTGTCCTGGCGGGCGGGGCACTGATGTATTATGAAATGATAAGATTACAGGTGCAATTATTTCGAAGGCTAAGGAATTGTGACAGGGAACGCGATGAGAAATGATTTTATATAGAAAGCGATTGCTTTTGGAGGCTGAGTGAATATGGCAGGGAACGCGATAAAAAATGATTTTATTTACATCGTGCTGGTAAAGGCTCACACGGGGCTGGGAAAGGTGTCGCGTGTTTTGTCTGGGGGATATGAGTACTCGCACATCGCAGTCTGTAAGGATGACCGTTTTGAGGATTTTATCACGTTTTCGCGGAGGCGGCACTATGCGCCGTTCGATGCGGGTTTTATGCATGAGACGCGCGGCTGTTACTGCTTTGGCACGCATGACAGGGTGAAGCTTAAGGTTTTCAGGCTGCCAATAGACCTGCGCGCAAAGAGAGAGGTTTACCATTTTCTAAGGCATGTGGAACGGCAGCAGGACAAATATCTGTTTAATCTGTACTCCATGGTTACGATGCCTGTGCTGCACGGATTTGTGATCGATGGCGCGCACAACTGCATGTCCTTTGTGGGGAAAGTCGTGGAGCTGAGCGGGGCAGTCCGGCTCGCAAGACCGTATTACCGATATGATATTCGGGCGCTTGATGCATTGCTGACACCGTATCTGTATACGGAGCGGTATTTCTCTGACAGGAGTTACTGGTGTACTTCTGACAGGGGTGCACAGATGCCGCCGGGGTATATGGACAGAGTTTCACTGAGGGAGAATATCAGGCTGTTTTTGCGCCTCAACAAGAGGTTGCTGAGCAGAATCAGGAAAGGAGGCCGTGATGCGGGCTGTCATATTTAATTCGGGAATGGGAAGCCGCATGGGGCAGGGCACCCGTCTGCAACCCAAGTGCATGACAAAGCTTTATAACGGGGAGACTATTTTTGCCCGCCAGATCAGGATTTTAGGCGCGTGCGGTGTCGATGAGTTTGTTGTCACGACAGGGCCGTTTGCGGAGCAGATCGAGTCGCAGGCGGCAGCGTGCCAGCGGCGCAACCCCGGTCTGCGCTTTATTTTTGTGCCCAATCCGCAGTATCGGACGACCAATTATATCGTCTCAATGTATCTGGCGAGGGCTTATCTGGATACAGAGCTGCTGCTTTTGCACGGGGATCTTGTGTTTAACGAAAATCTGGTGCGGGAGATGCTGTCTGATCAGACGAGGTCGCTCTGCCTCTTTCACGAGGATAAAATTCTGCCGCGAAAAGATTTCAAGGCACAGTTTTGTGATGGAATATTGAAAAAAGTGTCCGTGCAGATATTTGGTACGGACTGTTACGCGTTTCAGCCATTGTATAAGCTTGGAGCTGATGCCGTCCAGATCTGGCGGGACAGGGTTGTCTTGTATGTGGAAGCAGGAAAAAATCAGGTATATGCAGAGGAGGCGCTAAATGAGGTCGCATCTAACATGAACATCTTTGGGATGTCATATAAGCCACACTACATAGATGAGATTGACAATGAGGAGGATTATTTCAGGGTATCCATGGAGATTGGCAGATTTGACAGTTCATCGTTTATTCATCAGACATAATCCGTAAAGAAAAAATGCTTGACACCCACCACCTTTTGTAGTAATCTAATAAAGTCGCATAACAATCATATTGGAGGAACCAGCATGGAAACAGGGAATCTGGCAGCAGAAAATGCAGTAAATGGACTGAAAAAACGGGAATATAAGGGGATGCTTTATGACTTTTATGGAGATCTGCTGACACCGCATCAGAAGAAGCTGTATGAGGATGCGTTTTTTCATGATTTGTCCCTGAGTGAGATTGCAGACGAGCAGGGAATCAGCCGACAGGGTGTACATGACCAGATCAGGCGGTGCGACAAGATATTAGTGGAATATGAGACAAAACTTCATCTGGTGGAAAAGTTCTCTAAGATCAAGCAAAATATCCAGCAGATTAACCAGCTTACAGAGGATGAGCAGATAAAACGATTGTCAAATGAAATAATGGAGGAGCTTTGATCGGATGGCATTTGAGAGCTTAACGGATAAACTTCAGAATGTATTTAAAAATTTAAGAAGCAAGGGGCGCCTGACAGAAGCGGATGTCAAGTCGGCGCTCAAGGAAGTCAAGATGGCGCTTCTTGAGGCGGATGTCAACTTTAAGGTCGTAAAGCAGTTTGTGAAGTCTGTGGAGGAGCGCGCGATTGGTTCAGATGTCATGAATGGCTTGAATCCCGGACAGATGGTGATCAAGATCGTCAATGAGGAAATGGTAGCCTTGATGGGTTCTGATACAACAGAGCTGGAATTACAGCCCGGCAAGGCGACGACGGTGATCATGATGTGTGGTTTGCAGGGTGCAGGCAAGACGACTGCTGCTGCGAAGATTGCCGGGAAGCTCAAGTTAAAGGGCAAGAAGCCGCTGCTTGTGGCGTGTGATATTTACAGACCAGCCGCGATTGAGCAGCTGAGGGTGAATGCGGACAAACAGCAGGCAGACTTTTTTTCGATGGGAACGAATCATAAGCCTGTCGATATCGTGAAGGCGTCGCTGGAACATGCGGCGAAAAATAATAACAACGTTGTGATTATAGATACTGCCGGTCGTCTGCATATAGATGAAGAAATGATGGCGGAACTGCAAGAGATCAAGGCAAATGTCGAGGTGCACCAATCCCTTTTGGTGGTAGATGCCATGACCGGACAGGATGCCGTCAATGTGGCAAAAGAATTTGATGATAAGGTAGGCGTGAATGGTGTCATCCTCTCGAAGATGGATGGCGATACCAGAGGCGGTGCGGCGCTTTCGGTAAAGGCGGTCACAGGAAAGCCGATCTTATTTGTAAGCACTGGCGAGAAGCTGTCAGACATCGAGCAGTTTTACCCGGACAGAATGGCAAACCGTATTCTGGGAATGGGGGATGTCCTCACGCTGATTGACAAGGTTGCCGAGGCAAATCTTGACATGGATGCGGAGAAGGAAAAAGAGATGGCTTCGCGTCTGAAAAAAGGCAAATTTGACTTTGAAGATTATCTTGAGAGTATGAGTCAGATGAAAAAACTGGGCGGCTTGTCAAGCATTCTTGGCATGATGCCCGGCATGGGAATCAAGGCAAGTGATATCGAGGCGGCTGTGGACGACAAGCAGCTTGCGCGCATGGAGGCGATCGTGCTGTCCATGACACCCGCAGAGCGCAAGGACCCAAGACTCCTTAACCCAAGCCGGAAACACCGGATTGCAAAGGGTGCAGGCGTGGATATCGCAGTAGTAAACCGCTTCATCAAGCAGTTTGAGCAGTCTCAGAAGATGATGAAGCAGCTCCCGGGAATGATGGGAGGTTTTGGCGGAGGTAAAAAGGGGAGATTTAAACTTCCTTTTTAATACATTATTATAATAAAATATAAAAAAAGAAAGATTTATGAGGTGAAGAAAAATGGCAGTAAAAATCAGATTAAGAAGAATGGGTCAGAAGAAAGCTCCTATCTATAGAATCATCGTAGCAGATTCGAGATCACCCAGAGACGGAAAGTGCATCGAGGAGATCGGCACATACAATCCGAACACAGATCCCAGTGAGTTTAAGGTAAATGAAGAACTCGCAAAGAAGTGGTTGTCAAATGGCGCACAGCCGACAGAGGTCGTTTCTAAAATTTTCAAGGCAGCAGGAATTGAAAAGTAGGATGAATCGGACACTCATGGAGGTGTGAATGATGAAGGAGTTAGTCGAAGTTATCGCGAAGGCTTTAGTGGACAATCCTGATGAGGTAGTCGTTACAGAGAAGGCAGAGGGTAAAAATATCACTGTAGAACTTCATGTAGCACCGGCCGATATGGGGAAAGTGATTGGCAAGCAGGGCAGAATTGCGAAGGCAATCCGTTCTGTTGTCAAGGCAGCATCTTCCAAGGATAATCTAAAGGTAGATGTTGAGATTGTGTAAGGTCATAAAAGGGTGTTCTTATGAACACCCTTTTCTTTCGCAGAAAGGAGAATTCATGGAGGATTTATTGCAGGTAGGGGCGATCACGCAGCCGCACGGCATTCACGGAGAAGTAAAGGTGTTTCCCACCACAAATGATGTGAGGCGATTCAAGAAGCTCAAGGAGGTTATCTTAGATACAGGAAAGGAAAAGAAACTGCTTGAAATAGAAGGCGTTAAGTTCTTTAAACAGTATGCAATCCTGAAATTCAAGGGCTTTGACAGTATCAACGACATAGAAAAATACAAGGGAAAACCGCTGCTTGTGACAAGGGAAAACGCAGTAAGACTTGGGCGCGACGAGTATTTTATAGCGGATTTGATTGGTTTGGCAGTATATGATGAGCAAGACCAGTATCTCGGTGTGCTGACGAATGTGATCGAGACTGGCGCCAATGATGTGTACGAGGTCAAGTTTGAGGACGGCAGACAGGTATTGTTCCCGGCAATCAAGCAGTGTATCCTTGACGTGGATTTGGAGAATCGGAAGATGAAGGTACACATTATGGATGGACTGTTGGATTAGGGAGAGGATTTATGCATTTTCATGTTATGACACTGTTTCCTGAGATGGTGCTTGACGGGCTTCGGACCAGCATTATAGGACGGGCAGAGGAAAAGGGCTGTATCTCCATAGAGGCGGTAAATATACGCGACTACACACTTGATAAGCATAAGAAGGTGGACGACTACACGTATGGCGGCGGGGCAGGTATGCTGATGCAGGCGCAGCCGGTGTATGACTGCTGGCAGGCATTGGAGGAGAGGATTGCACAGCGCAAGGGTGCAAAGCACAGAACGCGCGTCATCTATGTGACGCCGCAGGGAGAGGTTTTCCATCAAAAAAAGGCAGCAGAGTTGTCACAGGAGGAGGATTTGATTTTCTTGTGCGGACATTACGAAGGAATTGACGAGCGGGTGCTGGAGGAGATTGTTACGGATTATATTTCCATCGGTGATTATGTGCTTACAGGCGGCGAGCTTCCCGCGATGGTACTGATCGATGCCGTGTCAAGGCTTGTGCCGGGGGTGCTCAATAATGGAGAGTCAGCGCAGACGGAATCCCATGCCAATGGGCTTTTGGAGTATCCGCAGTACTCAAGACCGGAAATCTGGCATGAGAGAAGGGTGCCGGAGGTACTTTTGAGCGGGCACCATGCCAATATTGAAAAGTGGCGCATGGAGCAGTCTTTGGAGAGGACAAAGGAGCGCAGGCCGGAACTGTATGAGGCATATATAAAATCTTGTCAAATTTTACAAAAATAGCGCGAGGAAACTGTTTAAAAGTGAAATTTTAGAAATTCGCTCTTTAAAATTACCGGGATATAGTGTATTATTAGGAAGGTAATATGTTCAAGTAAACGAATTATGGAAACATGTTTGAAGGGCACTGCTCTCAAACGATGGAGCGGCGTGCTGTAAGGGCACGCTAAGGATACGAAGATGAAAGGACAGCAATGGATTGTAAAGAAGCACAGCGCTGTATTCATTTATTTTTAAAAGATGAGTTGGATTTGGATACGGCATATCAGTTTGTAGAACATATATCTTCCTGTAGTGAATGTATGGAAGAGCTTACAGTAGAATACCTTCTGCTGGAAGGCATCAGCAGATTGGAGAATGCTGAGGATATTGATGTGCAGAGTGAACTGGAGGACAGGCTGAATCGTACTATTACGCGCAAAAAGTTATATAAACAGCTCAAAGCCGGTCTTTTTTTAGTTGGCTCTATGATAGTATGTATGTTTTTGCTGGGAGGAGTTTAGAGCTGAATGAGTAGAATTGTATTGATAGATGGTGACAGTATTTTACAGAAAGCTTTTTATAGTGTGCCAATGATGACGGATACGGCGGGATTCCACACCAATGCGGTCTATGGGTTTTTGAACCTTCTGTTTCGGATTACAACAGAAAAAAATGCATCAGAAAAACCAGAATATCTGAGTGTGGTATTTGAAGCGGACAACGCTGACAGCCAGAAGGCTTTACAGAAAATGCCAGCGGCACTTTGCGAGCAGCTTCCTGTTCTGAAAGAACTTCTTTCGGCGATGAATATATATATAGTGGAAAAGGCGGGCTGCAAGGTTATTGATATAATCGGTACCATCACAGCGCGTTCGGACAAAAAAATGACAGTCGTGTCAGGTAATCGGGATTTTTTGCAGTTCGCATCGGAACATGTCAAGGTCAGCCTGCTTGTAACTGGCGAAGGAAAAATGGAGTTTGTGGACTATGAGGCAGTACCAGCACATTTTTGTGAAGCCTTGATATTGTCAAAGGCGCTTGGCATCGGCGAAAAGACAGCGGCAAATCTGCTGGATACCTACGAGTCGGTTGAGAATTTGTATGCGCATACAGACGAGCTGCCGCAGAAGAGCATTCGGGAGAAACTCGAGGAAAATAAAGAAAATATTGACAGATATCGGGATTTTTATACAATTCATACAGATGCAGCAGTTGATTATTCAGACGAAAAAGCTCGCTTCGATGCAGACAGCCTTTTTACGATAGAGGCGGACGCCCGATTGCGCCAGCTTGGGCTGAGCGGCAAGTTTGAGCAGGAGGGACAGGAGAACCGGACGCCGGCAGTCAATCTTGACAGAGACCTCAAGGTGATCGAGATCAGGACAACAGAAGATGCCAGTCGTGCTTTTGAGACAGCGATAAAGGCTGGAAATGCCGCAGTCCGGATTGTCTATGCCAAGGCGAAGGACGCTGGCGAGCTGGGGACGTTTGCCGACGGGCAGATGCATCTGCAAGTAGATGCGTCGGAGGAGGTATTTGCCTGTCTGTTGTGCGGCGGTTCTGAGAATGAGCAGAATGTGTACTTGATTGAGAGCAAAGAGGCAATCCCGGCAGCATTCTTGCAGGAACAGCTTGAGCGGCTGCTGCTGGCAGAGCAGATGATCGTCTCTGTGTTTGATGTCAAGAATGATTATAAGAAAATGGTTTCAGCTGAGCGTGACAGGACACTCTCCGCATATGCGCTGACCAAAAATGTTTTTGACTGCAAGATTGCTGCATATCTGGTAAATCCGCTCAAAAATGATTATGATAGCACCGACATTGCAGCGGAATATCTCCATATCCAGCTTGAGAAGTGGGCGGAGGTGTTTGGCAAGGCAGACCTCGCCTCGGCATACCGCGGCAGGAGGAAAGAATGTCTGGCATATCTGGCAAAGGAAGCATACTGTTTATACAAGGCAAGACCGATACTGGAAGCCGCGCTGAAACAGAATCATATGGAGAAACTGTTTAGAGAGTTGGAAATGCCGCTTACGTATGTGCTGTTTGACATGGAGCGGGAGGGCATTCTTGTCAAGCCAGAGGAGTTGAAGGCGTATGGAGAGGCGCTCAACGGCAGGATTGGCGAGCTTGAGCAGGCAATTCACTCAGCGGCGGGAGAAAATTTTAATATTAATTCCCCGAAACAATTAGGAGAAATCTTATTCGAGAAAATGAAGCTGCCCGGCGGTAAAAAGACCAAGACGGGGTACTCGACAGCGGCGGAGGTGCTTGAGAAGCTAGCCGCAGACTATCCGATTGTCAAGGATATACTGGAATACAGAGGGCTTACAAAGCTCAAGTCCACCTACGCGGAGGGACTTGCGGCATTTATAGCTGCGGACAATAAAATTCACACAAACTTTAACCAGACGATTACGGCGACAGGAAGGCTGAGCTCAACAGAGCCAAATTTACAGAATATCCCAATGCGCATGGAGCTTGGCAGGAGGATTCGCAAGGTGTTCATTCCGCAGGAGGGCTGTATTTTCATGGACGCGGACTATTCGCAGATTGAGCTTCGTGTGCTGGCACATATGTCAGATGATGAGCAGTTGATCGAGGCTTACAGAATGGACGAGGACATTCACAGAATCACCGCATCGAAGGTGTTCCACACGCCTTTTGAGGAGGTTACGGACTTGCAGCGGCGCAACGCAAAGGCAGTGAACTTCGGAATCGTATATGGAATCAGTTCATTTGGGCTGAGTCAGGATTTGAGCATTACGCCCAAGGAGGCTAAAGAGTATATTGATGCGTATTTTGAGACGTATCCGGGAATCAAGAAGTTTTTAGATCAGATGGTGGAGGATGCCAAGGAAAAGGGATACTGTGAAACCATGTTTGGCAGGCGCAGACCTGTTCCAGAGCTGAAGTCTGCGAATTTTAACCAGCGCTCCTTTGGTGAGCGCGTTGCCATGAACTCCCCGATACAGGGTACGGCAGCGGATATCATCAAGTACGCGATGATTCATGTGTATGATGCGCTCAAGGAGAAGGGATTAAAGTCGAAACTGATTTTGCAGATACATGACGAACTTTTGATCGAGACGAGGACGGATGAGATCGAGGAAGTGCGGTCGGTGCTGACGCAGGAGATGCAGAATGCATGTAAGCTGGCGGTAAATTTAGAGATTGACCTGCACACAGGCTCAGATTGGTACGAGGCGAAATAAGAAATGAAGATCATAGGGATTACAGGCGGCGTCGGTGCGGGGAAAACACAGGTGCTTTCGTATATTGAAGCCCATTACAGATGCAGGATTATCAGGGCGGACGAGGCGGCACACCAACTATATGAGCCGGGACAGGCATGTTATCAGAAACTGGTGGCGCTTTTGGGACAGGAAGTGCTGAATGCGGACGGCACAATCCATAAAGCCGAGATGGCAAAAAGGATTTTTCATGACGAGGCGCTGCTAGAACGCGTCAACAGCATTGTTCACCCTGAAGTGAAGCGCTATATTTTGGATGAGATTGCAAGTGAGCAGGAAAAGGGAACCGCAGATTACTTTTTTATCGAGGCAGCGCTTTTGATTGAGGAGCAGTATGACCAGATAGTGGATGAAATGTGGTATGTGCATTCCGATGCTGCGGTGCGCAGACAGCGGCTTGCGCAGAGCCGGCAGTACAGCGAACAGAAGACGGCGGATATTATGCGGGGACAGTTGAGTGAGGCCGCGTTTAGAGCGCACTGTCAGGTGGTGATAACGAACAATGGTGATTTGGAGGAAACCTACAAACAGGTCAGAGATATAATGGGAGATTGAAGTATGAATGAAGTGAAAGTGAACGGAGAAGATCTTGTATTTGGACTTGATATTGGCACGAGGAGTGTTGTGGGTACGGTGGGCTACAGACAGGGAGACCGTTTTGTCGTGACAGCACAGGAAATCCGCCAGCATCAGACGCGTGCCATGCTCGATGGACAGATTCATGACATTAACAGAGTGGCAGCGACCATTGCGGATATCAGACAATCCTTGCAGGAGAAGATTGGTGTCAAGCTCGACGAAGTGTGTATAGCTGCTGCCGGGCGGGTACTCAAGACAGTGAATGTGCATGTGGATATGGACCTTGACCGGGAGCGCAATATTACAAAGGATGACATGAACAGTCTGATTTCATTTGGCATTGAGCAGGCTTTTTCGGATTTTCAGGAAAAAAATGATATGGATATGCATTTTTACTGTGTAGGGTATTCTGTCGTGCGTTATTTTCTGAATGGTCTGTGGATGGGGCAGCCCGAACATCATAAGGCGCGCACGATCGGAGCGGATATGATCGCAACATTTCTGCCGGATGATGTCGTGGACGGTTTGTACAGCGCGGTAGAGCTTGCAGGTTTAAAGGTTGCGAATCTGACACTAGAACCGATTGCGGCCATCCGGGTTGCAATTCCAGAGAAGTTTCGGCTGTTAAACATTGCGATGGTCGATATTGGGGCAGGGACATCAGATATCTCGATCACGGCGGACGGAAATATCATTGCATTTGGCATGATTCCGCATGCGGGGGATTCGCTCACAGAGATTTTGGCAAAGACATGCCTGATTGACTTTGGCACTGCTGAGATGATCAAGACAGCGGCGACACAGCAGGAAGAGATCGTGTATGAGGACATCATGGGCATGGAGCAGACGATCACTGCCAAGGAGGTGATTGACATCTGCCAGCCTGAGATCGAGAAAATGGCAAAACTGGCTGCGGATACCGTCAGAGAACTAAATGGCGGCACACCGCCAAGCGCTGTGTTTATCGTTGGCGGCGGCGGTAAGATCAAAGGGTTTGATGACTTGATTGCCGCTGAGCTTGGTCTCGACCCCAAGCGTGTCGCGCTGCGCGGTGAGGAGATCATGCGGGATATTGATTTCCCGGAGGGCGCATTGCGGGATTCGACGATCATCACGCCGATTGGCATCTGTCTGACATACTATGACCAGTATAATAATTTTATCTATATCACCTTTAACGGAAATAAAGTAAAGCTGTACGACAACAATAAGCTCACGGTTACCGACGCGGCGATACAGGCTGATTTTACGCGGGAGGGACTCTTCCCAAGACGCGGGGAGGAGCTGCGCTACAGCGTAAATGGACAGCCGCACATCACCAAGGGAGAGTACGGAGAGAGCGCGCATGTATATGTGAATGGCGAGGAGGTGAATCTCAGCCATAATATCAGGGCGAATGATATCATCGTGCTGGAGGAGGCGACACTCGGAGCGTCAGCACATGATAAGATTGCGGACGTTGCGGAATTTAGCGGAAGGATTCCCGTCTGCATCAACGGGGATGAGATGCAGCTTCCAAAGCCGGTGAAAGTCAATGGCGTTCCTGTGACAGAGGAGTACGAGATACAAAACGGCGATGAGATCGAGATTTCTACATCATACACCTACGAGGAACTGTTTGCATTTATGGATATTTCGCCGGAGGATATGGTTTTGATTGTCAACGGGGAAAAGGTGGATGACACGATTGAGATCGTCGCTTCTGACCAGCTTGAGATCAGAAACCGCAAAGAGTATGAGCTGAAAGAAATTTACAAGGAATCTCAGAGAGAAGCCTTCAAGGAGTCTGTGAAGGAACAGGTTGCAAAAGCTGAGAAAATGAGGGAACAGGCTGCGGCAAAGGCGCATGAAGCTAAAAATCAGGCGGCAAAAAAGGAGGCAGCAGAGCCGGCGCAGGCAGAACAGCCCACGGAGGCGGCAGACCAAATGTCTGCTGAGCCAGAGACGTCTGCAAACTCCCAGACAGCAGCGCATCCGTCAGAACCATCTACAGAAAAAGCGGCTGAGCCAACACCGGCGGAAACGGCTGCTGTTGAGCCAGCGCAGACTGCCGAAGCATCGGCGGCTGATCAGGTGTCTGAGCCAGAGGCAGCGCCAACGCCAGAACAGGAAACAGCTCCATCATCACAGTCAGCAGGCAGAGAGCCGTCCGCAGAAACCGTAGAATCAACATCCGCAGAGCCAGCGCCGTCTGCGGCATCTACGATACCAGAAACAGCGTCCGCAAACGCATCAACTCAGAGCGGACAGCAGGCAGAGCCTGTGAAGGATGCAAATGCAGCCAGCAGCACCATGGGACACGGAACTTCAGCGCCGGAGGCAAGGAAACCCAATATCCCCAAAACAGAGCCGGAGACAGGCAAGAAGATCATTGTCATTGTCAACCAAAAACCAATCGTGATGCGGGGCAAACAGAGCTATATGTTTGTGGATATCTTTGATTATATTGATTTTGATACCAGCAGAATGCGCGGTTCAGGGATTGCAACCCTTGTGAATGGAAGGGATGCGCAGTATACACAAGAACTCTATAACGGAGACAAGATTGAGGTTTATTGGAAATAAGCATAAAAATATGCATAAAAGAGGAAGAATCATATGAGAATGTGCAGTATAGCCAGCGGAAGCAGTGGAAATTGTATCTATATCGGTACGGATGCCACACATCTTCTGGTAGATGTAGGAATCAGCTGTAAGCGGACGCTGGAAGGACTTCATCAGCTGGGACTTACCGGAAAAGAGCTTGATGGAATCCTAATCACACATGAGCACTCAGATCACATTAGTGGTCTGGGTGTGATTTGTAGAAAATTCGGCATACCAATCTATGCGACAGAGAGAACCATAGCCGCCATTAAGAAAGTGAGTAATCTGGGTGTGATAGAGGACTCACTTTTTCACGCAGGGAAAGCGGATGAAAAATTTAT
>ERZ808040.1100-NODE-1100-length-19532-cov-8.109740_pt1 | contig 19532 bp, 21 predicted proteins | sample MGYA00380191_ERZ808040 | MGnify/ENA primary metagenome ERZ808040 (study PRJEB31490, sample SAMN06133395) | mouse gut metagenome | isolation source: J6 | host: mice | place: China: Chengdu | collected 2015-05 ...
TGCTTCCGGGACGAGGACGCCCGGGGCGACCGCTCCCCCGGCGAGTTCTACCAGCTGGACATGGAGATGGCCTTCGCTGGGCAGGAGGACGTGTTCGCCGTGCTGGAGCGGGTGCTCCCCCCCATCTTCGCCCAATACGGCACCTACAACGTGGCCTCCCAGGCCCCCTTCCAGCGCATCCCCTACCTGGAGGCCATGGACAAATACGGCTCCGACAAGCCCGACCTGCGCATCGACCTGACCCTCACCGACGCCACGGAGCCGCTGTCCGGCTGCGGCTTCCCGCCCTTTGAGGGGAACACCGTCAAAGCCATTGTGGTGACGGACTTCTCCGGCACCCGGAAGCAGATCGACAAGCTGTGCGCCGATGTGGAAGTGCAGTCCGGCGAAAAAGCCTACTGGTTCCGCTATGACGAGAACCGGGAGATCGTGGGCGGCATCGCCAAGTTCGTCCAGCCCATCAAGGACCAGGCGGTGAGCGCCCTGGGCCTCACCCCCGGCTGCTTTGTGGGCCTGACGGCGGGTACGCTGCTCTCCGCCCAGAAAACCGCCGGCGTGCTCCGGAACAAGCTGGGGGCCTTCTGCCCCGGACACATGGACGTGGAGCGGTACGAATTCTGCTGGATCGTGGACTTCCCCATGTACGAGATCGGCGAGGAGTCCGGCCAGCTGGAGTTCTGCCACAACCCCTTCTCCATGCCCTCCGGCGGGCTGGCCACCATTGAAAAGGCCATCGCGGGCGAGATCGACCCCCTGAGCATCACCGCCGACCAGTACGACCTGGTGTGCAACGGCGTGGAGCTGTCCTCCGGCGCCGTGCGGAACCACGACCCGGAGATCATGATCAAAGCCTTCCAGCTGGTGCGGCTGGGCGAGGACGACGTGAAGGCCAAATTCCCCGCCATGTACAACGCCTTCACCTACGGCGCGCCCCCCCACGCGGGCATCGCCCCGGGGGTTGACCGCATGGTGATGCTGCTGGCCGGAGAGGACTCCATCCGGGAGATCATCCCCTTCCCCATGAACAAAAACGCCCAGGACGTGATGATGGGAGCTCCCAGCCCCGTCGATCCGAAACAGCTGGACGAGCTCAGCATTGTCTGCACCAAAAACGAGGACGAGTGACCGGCGCCTGCCGCCGGGGGTCCCGCAAAGCCGTCCTCAGACGCCGCGGGGAGAGAGGCCGCGGCACAGCAGCCCGGCTTCCGCCCCGGGCGGATGCCGGGGACATGGCGCTTGGAGCGGCGCGTCCGGCTTGGCCGAAAGCGGCGCAAAACAAAATTCCCTCCCGGCCGGGAGGGAATTTTTACCGCCTGTCAACATCCACCACCTGCTTCAGGTCGGAGCCCAGCGCCGCGTTCCAGCCCGCTGTGAAGGACATCCGAACCAGCTGGAACAGCGCCTCGCCGGCCTGCTCACAGCCCTCCTGCTCCAAAAAGTTGGAAAGAGCCTGATCAAATTCCACCTCATTCATATCGTCACCACCATAATATCATTGCATCGTATTGTATATGATCTAATATGAGTTGTCAATATTGTATTGACCAAAATGCTATTATCTGGATAGGTGATATTATGAAACCATTGAAAGTAAGGATCAGCATTACCCTGGACGAGCCCATCTATCAGAGAATCAAAGGGCTGGCGGAATATGACGACCGTTCTGTCTCCAGCTACATCAATCTCGCCCTGCGGGACCACCTGGAACAGCTGGACCGGTCGGAGGAAGAATAAAAACGCGCCGGAGGCAGTCCCTCCGGCGCGTTTTACGTACCCCTTATTCCTCTTCCTCCACCACGGACGCCTCCGGCGCGTTCTTTCCAATGGAGGCGATCCCGTTCAGCGCGCTGGCCTTGCTCTTGTACCCCTCGCTGCGGCCAATGTTCTCCCCGTTGCGGGCCTTCAGGCGGAAACGGGTCTCCCCCGCCTTGTCGGTGTACACCTCAAACTTGGGATGGGTCAGCGTTTCAAACCCTTCCTTTGTCTGGTCCTCCACATGGGCGGCGGAATTCTTCCGCACGGACTCCACCCCCGCCTTGCAGCTGTCCAGAGAGGAATAGGTCTCAGAGGCGGAGAGGATCACCTCGCCGTTGCCCGCCTTCAAATTGAAGGTGTACTCACCGTTCTTTGTTTTGGAAATCACGAATTTTCCCATTTTCAATACCTTCTTTCTTTATTAACCTGCGCGTTTCGCGCATGTCATTTCAGCTTCTGCCACTCGCCCACCGCCAGCTCGTCACAGCGGTTGTTATAGGGGTTGTCGGCATGCCCCTTCACCCAATGGAGATTGACCCTGTGCTCCTCGCACAGGTCCAGCAGCCGCTCCCACAGGTCCGGGTTGAGGGCGGGCTTCTTGTCCGATTTCACCCAGCCCCGGGCCCGCCAGCCCTTGGCCCAGCCCTTGGCCAGGGCGTCTATGACGTACTTGGAGTCGGACCAGAGCTCCACAACGCACGGCTCCTTCAACGCCTCCAGGCCCCGGATCACCGCGGTGAGCTCCATCCGGTTGTTGGTGGTCCGGCACTCACCGCCGCTGAGCTCCTTTTTGTGCTCCCCAAATATCAGGATGGCCCCCCAGCCCCCGGGACCGGGATTGCCGGAGCAGGCGCCGTCGGTGTATAGCGTAACTGTTTTCATGTGACCGTTCCTTTTCCTGCGTTTGCGTTCCTGTAATCCTTTCCGGACATACTTCCAACGCCAAGGATACATGATAGCGGCAAGAAAGTCAAATACATTCTCCGCCGTCTCCCATTCAAACATCTGAAAACGTTTTGTCATCACCCTAACCCACGCCGAAACAAAGGCGGGAAATAAAAAATAAAGCAGAATTACAACAAAAATGCGCCAACCTGTTTCTCTCAGCCAAATCATAATACCACCTCTCAGGTGGTATTTTAACATAACTAAATTTTATATGCAACTTTATGAGTTGCTTTTATTATCTGCACAGTCGTATCATTTCATTATCATCTCAGTAGAATATACTATAGGTGATATTATGAAAATCAAAAACTATGATGTGTGGATAAAAATTGGACTTAATATTTTGCACTATCGAAAAGAACAGCGCCTGACACAAGCTGAATTAGCGGAAGGTTGTAATACGAGCCAGCATCACATTCAAAGAATTGAAACTGCGGCCGCAGGATGTAGTATTGATATGCTGATTGAAATTGCAAAGTTTCTAAATGTTCCTCTTTACAAACTATTTGAATTCAAAGATTAAACAGCGGGCAGGTCAGTCAACCTGTCCGCTGTTTTTATGTTTTCGCTCGGGATGGAGCGGTGCGCCCTGGAGGCGCGGGCGGTGGGCCCCGCCCGGCTGTCTGTGCCCAGACACAAGCGGCAGCACAAATCGGGGGACACCCCCTTAAGTGTGTCTTTGGTTACGTTCTGCACAAGCAGAAAGTAACGCCCTCCCCCGTTACTCCTGGTCAGGAGCGTCCTCCTCCGCGGGAGGGGCGTCCTCCTTGTCCGCCAGGGACAGGGCGATCACCCGGTCCCCCTCGTCCTTGAACCGCATCACAATGACCCCCATGGTGGACCGCCCCGCCATCCGGATTCCGTCCACGTCCGTGCGGATCAGGGTCCCTGTCTGGGTCACCAGCAGCAGGTCCTCGCTGCCGTCCACCACCTTCACGCCCACCACCGGGCCGGTGCGCTCCGTGACCAGGTAGTTCTTGATGCCCAGGCCCCCCCGGTTGTGGACCGAATACTCCTCCACCGGGGTGCGCTTGCCGAAGCCGTTGGCCGTGATGGTCAGCACCGCCCTGCCCGGTTTCGCCCGGGCCGCCCCCACCACGTAGTCCCCGGGGCGCAGGCGGATGCCCCGCACACCCATGGAGTTGCGGCCCGTGGGCCGGACGTCGTTCTCGTTGAAGCACACCGCCATGCCGTTGCGGGTGGCAATGAGCAGATTCTGGCTGCCGTCCGTCTCCCGGACCTCCATCAGCTCGTCCCCCTCGTCCAGCAGGATCACCCGCAGGCCGTTGCTGCGCAGGCTGCGCAGAGCGGAGGCGTCCAGCCGCTTCACCGTGCCGTTCCGGGTGAACATGGTGAGATACCGGGGGTTCTCCCCCTCGCTGATATCCCGGGTGTGGATCATCACCGCCACCCGCTCATCCTGCTCCACCTGGAGCACGTTGACGATGTTGGTGCCCCGGGCCGTCCGGCCCGCCACCGGGATCTCATACCCCTTTTTGCGGAACACCCGGCCCTTGTCGGTGAAGAACAGGATGTGGTCGTGGGTGGAGGCGGTGAACACCGTGTTCACATAGTCCTCCTCCCGGGCGGTCATGCCCTTCTTCCCCATGCCGCCCTTGCCCTGGGCCGCGTACTCGCTGGCGCTGGTGCGCTTGATATAGCCGTTGGCCGTCATGGTAAAGACCGACTGCTCCTCCTCGATCAGGTCCTCAATGTCGATCTCGTCGGCCACGTCCTGAATCTCGGTGATGCGCTCGTCGCCGTACTTGTCCCGGATCTGGACCAGCTCCTCCTTCAGCACGCCCTTCAGCTTCTCCTCGTCCGCCAGCAGCTCGTTGTAATAGGCGATCCTGCCCTCCAGCTCCTTGTACTCGTTCTCCAGCTTCTCGCGGTTCAGCCCCTGGAGGGCGATGAGCCGCATGTCGCAGATGGCCTGGGCCTGGACATCGTCCAGCCCGAAGCGCTCCATCAGCCGCTCCTTGGCGTTGTCATAGCTGGTACGGATGATGTGGATGACCTCGTCGATGTTGTCCTGGGCGATGAGCAGACCCTCCAACAGGTGGGCCCGCTCCTGGGCCTTTTTCAGGTCGTACTCCGTCCGCCGGCGGATCACCTGCTCCTGGAAGGCCAGGTACTCGTCCAGAATGTTCCGCAGGGACAGGATCTTCGGCTGCTTCTGATCGTCCACCAGGGCCAGCATGATGATGGAAAAATTGGACTGCATGGCCGTCTGCTTGAACAGCTTGTTCAGCACCACCTGGGGGTTGGCCGTCTGCTTCAGCTCGATGACGATGCGCATTCCGTTGCGGTCCGTCTCGTCCCGCAGGTCGCTGATGCCCTCCAGCCGCTTGTCCTTCACCTGGTCCGCGATGTTGCGGATCAGCTGGCGCTTATTCACCTGGTAGGGCAGCTCGGACACGATGATCCGGGTGCGGTTGTTCCCGTACTCCTCGAATTCCGTCCGCGCCCGCAGCACTACCTTGCCCCGGCCGGTGGCGTAGGCCGCCCGGATGCCCGCCCGGCCCATGATGATCCCCCTGGTGGGGAAGTCCGGACCCTTGATGTGCTCCATCAGGCCGCTCAGCCCCACGTCCGGGTTGTCCAGCACGCAGACGGCGGCGTCGATGACCTCCCTCAGATTGTGGGGCGGGATGTTGGTGGCCATGCCCACGGCGATGCCGCTGGAGCCGTTCACCAGCAGATTGGGGAACCGGCTGGGCAGCACCCGGGGCTCCTTCCGGGACTCGTCAAAGTTGGGGTCCCAGTCCACCGTGTCCTTGTCGATGTCCCGCAGCATCTCGTTGGCCACCCGGGCCATGCGGGCCTCCGTGTAACGGGGGGCGGCGGGGGGGTCGCCGTCCACGTTGCCGAAGTTTCCGTGGCCCTCCACCAGGGGATAGCGCATGGAAAACCGCTGGGCCAGACGCACCATGGCGTCGTACACCGAGGCGTCCCCGTGGGGATGGTAGTGGCCCAGTACGTCGCCCACACAGGTGACGGACTTCTTGAACGGCTTGTCCGAGGTGAGCCCGCCCTCGTACATGGAGTACAGAATGCGCCGGTGGACCGGCTTCAGACCGTCCCGCACGTCGGGCAGGGCCCGGCCCACGATGACGCTCATGGCATACTGCCCGTAGCTCTTCTCCATCTCCCCCACCAGCTCGGACTCCGTGATCACCTGGTTGGGAAAGGCGATGTCTTCCGGTTTATAATTTCGGTTGTGTCCCATAACGACCTCCGCTTATGTTTGTTCATTCTTCACCGGCCCGCGGCGCTCACGACGGCTCGGACGCTTCTCAATAGTCCAGATCCGTCTGATACTTGGCGTTTACCTCGATCCACTCCTTGCGGGGCTCCACCTTCTCCCCCATCAGCATGGTGAAAATCCGGTCCGCCGCCACCGCGTCCGACATGGTGATCCGCCGCAGGGTCCGCCGCTCCGGGTCCATGGTGGTCTCCCACAGCTCGTGGGCATCCATCTCGCCCAGGCCCTTGAACCGGCTGATCTCCACCTTCACGTTGGGGTTGCCCCCCCGCATCTCCTCGGCCACCCGCTCCCGCTCCGCGTCGTCGTAGGCCACCCGCACCGTCTTGCCCCGGACCAGCTTGTACAGCGGAGGCACCGCCGAGTATACGTAGCCCCGCTCAATCAGCGGCCGCATATAGCGGAAGAAAAACGTCAGCAGCAGGGTGCGGATATGGGCGCCGTCCACGTCCGCATCGGACATGATGATGATCTTGTGATAGCGCAGCTTGTCGATGTTGAACTCCTCCCCGATGCCCGCGCCCAGGCCCAGCACCAGAGGGTACAGCTTGTCGTTGCCGTAAATCTTGTCCGCCCGGGCCTTCTCCACGTTGAGCATCTTGCCCCACATGGCCAGAATCGCCTGGAACCGGCTGTCCCGGCCGTCGATGGCCGAGCCCGCCGCCGAGTCGCCCTCCACGATATACAGCTCGCACAGGGCCGGGTCCCGCTCATTGCAGTCCTGGAGCTTGTCCGGCATTTGCCCCGACTCCAGGGCCGTCTTCCGCCGGACCGATTCCCGGGCCTTCCGGGCCGCCTCCCGGGCCCGGCTGGCCATGAGGGCCTTCTCCAAAATGGACTTGCCCACCGCCGGGTTCTCCTCCAAAAACTGCTCCAGCTTGTCCGACACCACGTTGTTCACCAGGGTGCGCATCTCGCTGTTGCCCAGCTTGGCCTTGGTCTGGCCCTCAAACTGGGCCTCCGTCAGCTTCACCGAGATCACACAGGTCAGACCCTCCCGGCAGTCGTCGCCGGACACCTTCTCCTCATTCTTGAAGATGCCCGCCTTCTTGCCGTAGGCGTTGAGCACGTTGGTCAGCGCCCGCTTCAGACCCTCCTCGTGCATGCCGCCCTCCGGCGTGTGGACGTTGTTGGCAAAGGACACGATGATCTCGTTATAGCTGTCCTCGCAGTACTGCATGGCGATCTCCGCCATGGAGTCCTCCCTGGAGCCCGCCATATAGATCACCTGCTGGTGAAGCGGGGTCTTGTTCTGGTTGATGAAGGTGACAAACTCCTTGATGCCCCCCTCATAGTGCATATCCTCCTCCGCCATGTGGCCGGGACGGCGGTCCGCCATGAGAATGCGCACCCCCGCGTTCAAAAATGCCTGCTCCCGCATCCGGCGGTGGAGCGTCTCATAGTCGTACACGGTAGTCTCAAACATCTCCGGGTCCGGCTTGAACACCACCTCGGTGCCCGTATGGTCCGTAGTCCCGATGACGGTCATCTCCTGGGTGATGGCCCCCCGGGAGAACTTTACCTCGTAGATCTGCCCGTTCTTGTGAACCCGGACCTTCATCCACTCGCTGAGGGCGTTGACCACGCTGCCGCCCACCCCGTGGAGGCCGCCGGACACCTTGTACCCGCCGCCGCCGAACTTGCCGCCGGCGTGGAGCACGGTGTACACCACCTCCAGGGCGGGCCTGCCGGTCTGGGGCTGGATGTCCACCGGCACGCCCCGGCCGTTGTCCGTCACCCGGATCACGTCGCCCTCCAGAATCTCCACCGTGATGTGGTCGCAGTAGCCCGCCAGGGCCTCGTCAATGGCGTTGTCCACAATCTCATACACCAGGTGGTGCAGGCCGGAGGCCGACGTGGACCCGATATACATGCCCGGGCGCTTTCGGACCGCCTCCAGCCCCTCCAGCACCTGAATCTCCGACGCGCCGTACTCGTGGTCGGTCTGGGTGGTGTTCATCTCGTTCATCTCACTGCGTTCTTCTGCCATGATGTTCCTCCGCTATTTATTCGTTAATCGTCCCCGCCGTCCTCGTCCGGGATGAAGTCCAAATCGTCCTCGTCGTGGTAGTCCGGGCCGCCCTCCTTGCCCAGCAGCTCGGTGGCCCGCATCCGGCGGCGGTCCTTGGCCTCCTCCACACTGCGGTGGATCAGCTCCTTGACCTCCCGGGGATGCTTGACATTCTTCAGATCCAGGTGGGGCATGCTCTTGTCCGACGAGTGGACGCACACCGTCCCCACCCCGAAAATCCGCTGGCCCAGGGTCATGGTCAGCTCCAGGTCCTGCACCCGGTAGAGCAGTACCTCGTCCGCCTTCAGGTTCAGCAGGCCCGTCTCGCAGAACAGCCGGTCCTCACTGAGAAAATACCGGGTGAAGGACAGCGGCAGCCCCAGACGGCGCTTGCGGTCCTTCCACAGATATTCAATGGAATCCATTCTGACATCCTCCTTCATGAAACGCCCGGCCCTATACCGGGAGATTCCGCGCCGCCCGGGCCGACAGCGCGGCGGCGGACAGCGGGGTAATATAGATGGTGGAAGAGCCCGCCCCCTCCCGGATGAGGACAAAGGAGCGGGGCAGATCGTCCCCCAGGGAGATCACCCGGCCCTCACGCTCCGCCCGCTCCAAAAAGCGGCGGGTGCGGAAGGACCAGGTGGTGTTGTCCAGATCAAAAATGCCTATGACGTCCTCATGGCGGACCATCACATTTTGGCCCAAGTGAAGATACATCGGTTCCTCCCGTGAAGGGGCCCGCGTTCTGAACGGACCCGCAGCGCCTAAAGGGAACAGAGAGCGCCGTCCCTGACCCGGAACGCCTTTCCCTCCTTCAGCCGCGCCAGCTTCTCCTCCTCGCAGCAGGTGATGAATACCTGCCCCATGGAGATCCGGTTCAGCACATATTCCTGCCGCCGGTGGTCCAGCTCGCTGAGCACATCGTCCAGCAGCAGCACCGGCCACTCCCCCGAGTCATCGTAAAAAATATCCCGGGCCGCCAGCTTCAGCGCCAGCGCCGCCGTTCTGGTCTGCCCCTGAGAGGCGCAGCCCTTGGCGGGAAAGCCGTCGATCTCCACCGCCAGCTCGTCCTTGTGAGGGCCGGACAGACAGGACCGGGCGGCGATTTCCGCCTCCCGATGGGCCTCCTGATGGGCCAGCAGCTGGGGCAGAATGGCTCTGGGCGGCGCCTCCGGGTCGGTCACCGCGGACACCGTCTCATACCGCAGGGCCAGCCGCTCCCGGCCCCCGGAGCAGTCCGCGTGGATGGCCGGCACCGTCCGGGCCAGCCGCTTGATAAAATGGGCCCGGTAGTGGATGATCACCGCCCCGCACTGGGCCATCCGCAGGGAGAAGTCGTCCAGGGCGTCCAACAGGCCGGGATACTGCTCGCTGTCCTTCAAAATCCGGGTTTTGTGCTGGTACAGCCGCCGGTACTCCCCCAGGGCCTGGGCATACCGGGGCCGCAGCTGGCAGATGCAGCTGTCCAGAAACCGTCGGCGGCTCTCCGCCCCCTCCCGGATCAGATACAGGTCCTCCGGACAAAACAACACGGTGTTTAATTTTTCAGAAAGTTCACTTGCTGTTTTCAGACGTACCCCGTTGACGCGCAGCTGCCGCCGGGCATACCGGTGAAGGTCCGCCTCCAGGGTGAGCTCCCGCCCCCGGCTGGCGACGCCCGCCTTGAGAAAGGCGTGGTCCACCCCGTGGCGGATCAGCTCCCGGTCGTACCGGGCCCGGTGGGAGGAGGCGGAGGACAGATAGGCGATGGCCTCCAATAAATTGGTCTTGCCCTGGGCGTTCTCCCCCGCGATTACGTTTACGCCGGGATGAAATTGGGCCTCTCCGTGGACATAGCTGCGGAAGAAGTCCAGCGAAATGTCATGGACCGTCATTCCACCACCAGCGTCACGCCGGACAGCTCCGCCCGGTCCCCGGGGCGGAGCTTTTTCCCCCGCATGAAACAGGGCTCTCCGTTTACCCGGACCTCGCCGCCCTGGATGGCCAGCTTGGCCTCGCCCCCGGTGCCCACCGCCCCGGCATATTTCAGGAGGGCATCCAGCCGGATGAACTCTGTGTTGATTTTAACGCGCTGCTCTCCCATGGCAGTCTCCTTTTCATCAATGTGTCTCCACCGCCGGACGCAATACAAAGTCCGGCGCACCACCTTGGAAACAAAACATTCCGCATCTCGCTGGAAGCGGCTTCAAGTTTTTCTGGCTGCTTTTTCACAATACTCTCCTCGGCCGCCCTGTTGTCACGCTTTACAGACGGCTGGACGCCCGACCGTTTCGTGGCCGGATTAAAAACGGAACATTCCGCGCCTCGCTGGAAGCGGTTTCAAGCTCTTTTTGGTTACTTTTTCTCTCGAGAAAAAGTAACTATTCCGCTGCGCGGAGCCGCACCGGCAGCACCATATAGAGGAAGTTGTCCGGCTCGCCCTCCCGGGGCAGCACCAGGCAGGGGGAGGTGGCGGTGTTCAGCTCCAGCCGCACCCGGGAGGCGGGCGCCGCCTTCACTGCGTCCATCAGAAAGCGGTTGTTGAAGCCGATCTCCAGCCCCTTTCCATCGCCGGCCACGGGGCAGCGGTCAAAGGCGGAGCCGATGGCCGTCTTGGAGGTGATACACAGGGAGCCGTCCTCAAACTTGCAGCGCAGGGGGCTTTTCAGCTTGTCGTTGATGATGAGGGACGCCCGGTTGATGGACCGCTGAAGGTCGGCGGTCTCCGCCTCCAGAACCACCGAGTTGTTCTGCGGGATGGTCTGGCGGTAGTTGAGGAACTCCCCCTCCAGGCGGCGGGCCACCAGCAGGGTCCCCCCCACCTCAAAGGTGACGTGGCGGTCCCCCTGGGTGATGGTGACGGGGGCGTCGGAGTCGGCGCAGATCTTCTCCACCTCGCTGAGGGCCGCTCCCGGCACCACAAAGGACAGGGTTCCGGACGTGTCCTGGCCCAGCAGCTTTTCCCGGCGCAGGGCCAGGCGGTAGCCGTCCACCGCCACCATGGTCAGCTGCTCCCCGTCCGCCTCAAACAGGGCGCCGGTGTGGATGGGGCGGCTCTCATTGTCGCTGACGGCGAATATGGTCTGGGCGATCATGGCCCGCAGGCTCCCCTGGGCGATGGTCAGGCCGTTCCCGTCGCTGACGGAGGGAAGCTCGGGAAAGTCCTCGTCGCTGCTGCCCTTGATGTCATAAAATGGAGGTCCGCAGGAGATATGGACGGAGTAGTCCGCCCCGGCGGATACGGACACCACGTCGTCGGGCAGCTGCCGGAGGATATCCCCCAGCAGGCGGGCGGACAGGACAATGGCCCCTGGCTCCTGTACCTCCGCCTCCACCTGGGCGATGATGCCGGTCTCCAAATTGTAGCCGCTGAGGCTCAGGGAGTTTCCGTCCGCCTCAATCAGTACGCCCTCCAGAACCTGAATGGAGCTCTTTGGGGACACGACCCGTCCGGCCGTGGTGACGGCGGTTTGCAGAAGGGCCTTTTCACAGGAAAATTTCATATGCGGTTCCTTTCTCCCTCCTCCGCAGGAGAGGAAGGCTTTTAAATTCGTAGTAGCCCGTAGGGGGCGCGGAAGCTGTGGAAAACTTGGAAACCCAGGAAAATTCAAGGCGTTGGCCGTCCACAGCGGGGTTCACAGACGATGCACAGCGTTCACGGCGCGGCGGGCCGCCTGAGCCGCTTCCACAGAGTTCCACGCCACAGTCCGCAGAACTGTGGAAGCTGGCGGCGGCTGGAATTTTGCCTTCGCTTCGGTCCATCCGCGCTGCTCGCGACGGCTTCGCGCTTCTGCTTAATATGCCGAGTTCACCGCGTTGGTAATGTCCCGAATGACCTGCATCTGTTCCGGCTTTTCCTTCATTATTTTCTCTACCCGGTTGATGGAATTGAGCACCGTGGTGTGATGCCGCCCGCCGAACTGCTGGCCGATCTCCGCCAGGGACAGCTGGGTCATCTCCCGGATGATGTACATGGCCACGTTCCGGGCGGTGCTGATCTCCTTGTTCTGGCTCTGGCCGGTGATGGCGGCGGCGTCCAGATTGTAGAACCGGGCCACCTCTTGAATGATGGTGTCCGCCGAGGGCAGGAAATTCTCCTTGGCCCGCAGGATGTCCCGCACCGCCCGGATGGTGGTCTCCACGTCCACCTGGGCCCCCATCAGCTCCTGGAAGGCCATGATCTTGTTGACCACGCCCTCAATCTGCCGCACGTTGGAGGTGATGTTTTCCGCCACGTAGGACAGCACCGGGTCGGGCAGGGAGATCCCCCGCTCCAGCGCCTTGTTCTTCAGCAGGGCCACCCGGGTCTCATAGTCCGGGGGCTGGATGTCGACGGGCAGGCCCTGCTCAAACCGAGTTTTCAGCCGCTGTTCCAGCCGGAGCATCTCGTAAGGGGGGCGGTCGGAGGTGAACACGATCTGTTTTTTCTGCTCGTACAGAGTATTAAAGGTGTGGAACAGCTCCTCCTCGCTGGAGTCCTTCCCCGCGATAAACTGCACGTCGTCCATGAGAAACAGGTCCACCTGGCGGTATTTGTTCCGGAAGCCCTGCATATCAATGCCCCGGCGCAGGCTGCTGATGAGCTCGTTGACAAAATCCTCGCTCTGGACGTACATGATCCGGCACCCCGGGCGGTTCTGCCGCACCCGGTTGGCGATGGCGTGGAGCAGGTGGGTTTTGCCCAGCCCCGACTGCCCGTAGATGAACAGGGGGTTATACGTCCCCCCCGGCTCCTCCGCCACCTTCTGGGCGGCGGTGAAGGCCAAGCGGTTGGTGGAGCCCACCACGAACCGCTCGAAGGTGTACTGGTCCGATTCCTCCCGCCCGGCGGGAAGCGGGGCGGCCGCCTGCCGGAGATAGGCGTCCCGCTCCTCCGGCAGCAGCAGGGCCACGTCCACGTCGAAGGAGAACAGCTCCTTCAGCGCCGCCTCCACCCCGGACTGAAACCGGGTGCGGATGATTCCCCGCTTGAAGTCGGTGGGCACGCACAGCACCAGCCGGGTGTCCTCCAGGGCGACCGCTTCCACGTCGCCGAACCAGGTCTCAATGGAGACGGCGGTCATACCGCCCTCCATCAGGCTCTTTACTTTTTCCCATACGTCGGCAGCCGATTTCATAGGGAGCAGCCTCCTAAACTCTCTAATATCGTAACTAATCAATTATACCAAAAAAAGGGGCGGCATACAAGGGCTTTTCCCAATTCTTTTATATAATAGTATCCGGGCGGAGCGGCTTTTTTTTGACAAAACCGACACGGGCCGGAAAAGAAGCACAATATCTTGTATCAAACCGGGGAAAAAAGAATATTGCCGATTTTTTGTTGACAGATTGGGGAAAGCAGGGTATAATCTTTGATACGCGATTACGCGCAAGGTCTGCCAACCGCGCCCCCGCCGGGCGTTGTGGAGGGGACGCCCTGATTCCGGGGCGCCCGTCATATTGTACAGGAGGTGTTCCCGCATGGTTCGTACCTATCAGCCCAAGAAGCGCCAGCGTTCCAAGGTCCACGGCTTCCGCAAGCGTATGGCTACCGCCAACGGCCGCAAGGTTCTGGCCCGGCGCCGCGCCAAGGGCCGCGCCCGCCTGAGCCACTGATGGCGCACACATCGGGATAAACGATAAACACCGGGGCGCGGGAATTTTCCCTCGCCCCTAGGCGTTTATGCGCGGAGCCGTCGTGAGCAGCGCGGATGGAGCGGAGCGAAGGCAAAAGCCCAAGGCCCACGCAGTGGGACTGGGTTTTGCCTGAGTCGCAGCGAAGCCGCGCGTCGCGAACAGGTGCAGCGCAGCAGCGTGCCCAACGCGGGCGTGACGGCACAAAAGCGGCCGGGCGCCCTGAAACGGTTTATCCCAAATGGAGGTCCAGATGAAAAAAACCGTACCGCTGAAAGAAAACCACCTGTTCCGCCGGATTTACAGCCGGGGCAGAACCGCCGCCGACAGCCGGCTGGCCCTCTATGTCCGGGGGAACGGGATGAAAGGCTGCCGCCTGGGCCTCACCGTGTCCACCAAGGTGGGGAACGCCGTGGTGCGCAACAGGGTCCGCCGCCGCCTGCGGGAGATCTACCGCCTCCATGAGGAGCAGGTACTGGGCGGCCGGGACGTGGTGGTGGTGGCCCGGAGCCGGGCCGCCTCCAGCGATTACCGCCAGATGGAGAGGTCCTTTTTGAAGCTGGCGGACAAGCTGGAGCTGCTGAAAAAGGGAGAAAACCCGTGAAAAAACTGCTGCTGGCCCTGATCCGCTGGTACCGGCGGGATATCTCCCCCTACCGCCCCCCCTGCTGCCGGTTCATCCCCACCTGCTCCACCTACGCCCTGGAGGCGGTGGAGGTCCACGGGGCGCTGAAGGGCGGGCTGCTGGCCGCGTGGAGAATTCTGCGGTGCCACCCCTTCCACCGGGAGAAGGGCTACATCTACGACCCCGTCCCACCCAAGAAAATCAAACGAATTTAGGAGGCCAAACATGGATATTTGGCAAATCCTCATGACCCCGTTCAGCTGGCTGCTCAAGCTGTTCTGCCAGGTGTTCGACAGCTACGGCATCGCCCTGTTCCTGTTCACGGTGGTGGTGAAAATCGTCCTCTTCCCCCTGCAGCTCAAGGGCAAGAAGAGCATGATCAAGACCAACATACTCAACGCCCAGCTGCAGGAGATCCAGAAGCGCTGCGGCAACGACAAGGAGAAGTACAACCAGGAGGTCCAGAAGTTCTACGCCGAGAACAACGCCAACCCCATGGGGGGCTGCGGCTGGCAGCTGATCCCCATCGCCGTGCTGTACCCCCTGTACGCCATCATCCGCCGCCCGCTGAAGTATATGATGTGGCTCACCGAGGACGCGGTGAAGGCCGTGGCCGAGGCCCTGGGCTGGACCGCCAAAATGGGGAGCGAGTTCACCGTGGCCGGCTCCAACGAGCTGATTCTGGCCTCCATGATGAACTCCGGCAATCTGGAGGCCGCCAAGGCCGCCGTAGGCGCCTCCGCCGCCAGCGTATTCATCATCAACTTCGACTTCTTCGGCGTCGACCTGTCCCTGGTGCCCAAGCTGACCTTCTGGGAGAACGGGTGGGGCTGGGATTCCATCGGCCTGTTCCTGCTGCCGGTGATCTCCGCCGTGCTGTCCCTGGTGACCAGCCTGGTGATGCAGAAAACCAACCAGATGAACAAGGACCAGCCCGCCCCCAAGATGAACTGGACCATCCTGCTGATGAGCCCCATCATGTCCCTGTGGATCGGCTTCGCCCTCCCCGCCGGCATGTGTGTCTACTGGATCGCCAACTCCCTGCTGGGCATGGTGCAGGAGATCATCTGCGGCCGCTTGCTCCGCAAGGACTATGAGGCCGCCCAGAAGGAGATGGCCGAGCAGGCCGCCAAGGCCAAGGAGGCGGAAAAGGAGCGCCGCCGCCTCGCCGCCGAGAAGAAGGCCGCCGCCATTGCCGCCGGGAAAGATCCCAAGAAGGCCCACCAGAAGAAGAACAAGGAGCCGGGGGTGGACCTGTCCGCCAGCCGGGAGGGCCTGCGGGCCTATGCCCGGGGCCGCGCCTACGACCCCAACCGCTACCCCGTCACCCCCTACTGGGACCCCAACGGCCCCGCCAAGCCCGCCGGAGAGGAGCCCGCCGAGCTCACCGAGGAGGAAAAAGAGATCGTGGCCCAGTCCAACCCTGAGCTGGCCGCACAGGCCGAGGCCGCCCAGCGGAAGGCCAAGGAGACGCAGGCCCCTTCGGAGGACGGCGGGGACTACGAGGAAGCCTACGCCGACGACGGCGAGGAGAACTGACCCAGCGCTGAACTTATGAACAACATAAAACAAAGGAGTGCGTTCCCATGCTGAAATACATGGAATTCACCGCCAAAACCGAGGATGAGGCCATCGCCAAGGGTCTGGCCCAGCTGGGTCTGGACCGGGACGATGTGTCTGTGGAAATCCTGGAGCGGGGCCGGACCGGTTTTCTGGGCATCGGCTCCGTGCCCGCCAAGGTGAAGCTCACCTATGAGGCCCCCGACGCGCCCGCGGCGCCGCCCGAGCCCGTCCCCGTGCCCCCCGCTGTGGAGGAGCGGCCCGCGCCCAAGCCCAAACCCGCGCCGCAGCCAGCCCCAGCGCCCAAGCCTCAGCCCAAGCCCCAGAGCGCCCCCAAGCCCCAGGCGGACAAGCCCGCCCCCGCTCCCAAGGGGGAGCGGGCGGACGACGACGTGGCCGCCGCCATCGTGAAGTTCCAGACCGGCCTGTTCCAGCACATGGGGGTGGAGGCCACGCCCGTGGTCACCCGGGACGGAGACACCTATCAGGTGGTGCTGGAGGGGGAGAATATGGGCGCCCTCATCGGCCACCGGGGAGAGACCCTGGACGCCATCCAGCAGCTCACCGGCTACGCCGTCAACAAGGGCCGCAGCCACCGGGTGCGCATCCACGTGGACGCCGAGGGCTACCGCGCCCGCCGGGAGGAGTCCCTCTACCGTCTGGCCCGCAAGACGGCGGGCAAGGTGGTCAAGTACCGCCGGAACATCACCCTGGAGGCCATGAACGCCTATGAGCGCCATGTGATCCACACCGCCCTCCAGGATTACCCCGGCGTGTCCACCTTCTCCACCGGCACCGAGCCCAACCGCCGCACCGTGGTGGCCTACGATCCGAATAAAGCGTAAAAAGAATCCCCCGGCACTGCCGGGGGATTTTCAAACAGGAGTGGAAACGCAGTGAGGGAATTTTCAGCGGACGAACTGAACGAGGCCAAACGGCAGATCGCCTCCACCCTGCACAAGCTGCGGGAGACGGTCAAAACGCTGGAGGGCAAGGAACGCCCGGAGCGGTACAAATCCCAGCTCACGCTGGCAAGGCGGCGCATCATGGCTCTGGAGATTTCCCACGCGCTGATTGAGAAAAAGCTGGAACAAATTCAAGAATGAGGTGATTTTGTGGAGATCAGTGTCCTTCGGCTGGGCCAGATCGGCACCAACTGCTATATTTTCCGCCGGGACGGCGGGTACAAGTGCGGCATTGTGGACCCCGGAGACCAGGGGGAGCAGGTGGCCCAATGGCTGGTCCAAAAGGGGCTGGAGGCGGAGGCCGTCCTCCTCACCCACGGCCACTTCGACCACATCCTGGGCATTCCCGGCCTCCGGGAGGAGTGGCCCGGCCTGCCCGTCTACTGCCACCCCGCCGACTTCGGCGAGGGTGAAACCACCGGGATGTTCGGAGAGCGGTTCCCCACTGTCCGCGCCTTCGGAGACATCACCCCCTACCGGGAGGGGGACGTGGTGGACGTGGACGGGATCAGGATCGAGGTGCTGGAAACCCCCGGCCACACCCCCGGCTCGGTGACGCTGCGCTCGGGGGACGTGCTGTTCACCGGGGACACCCTGTTCGCCGGCTCCATGGGCCGCACCGACTTCCCCGGCGGCGACGAGGGGCAGATCATGCGGTCCCTCAAGCGGCTGGGGGAGCTCCCCGGGGACTACCGGGTGTTCCCCGGCCACGAGGAGCAGACCACCCTGGAGCGGGAGCGGCGGTCCAACTACTGCCTCCGGGAGGCTATGGGACGCTGACGATGAAGATCTTCCTGGAATCGAAAAACTGGCCCTGGCCGGTGGAAAAATACCGCTACCCCATTGAGCAGATGCTGATCACGCTGTTCCCCGGGGAGAAATTTGAGTACCTGTATGGGGAGCCGGAGGGCCACTTTCCGGCAGTGGGCGATATGCACATTGAGTTCATCAGGGATGACGGAAATCGGTTCAAAAAAATGGGGGGCGGGGAGCTCGCACGCGTCCATGTCACCGTTGATTTGGGGCCGGACTTGAAGGAGGCGCCCAGGAGCGATGATTATTGTGACATGGAGGACTTTTATTCGCACTGGGCGGGAGGACTGCACAGCCTGTGCGGCCGGGGTATCCCGAACATCCTGGAGAGGACGGAGGAGGAGGTCTATCACGCGGTCTCCTGGGAGGTCAAGCGGACAATCTACCTGGCAGGGACCAGGATGATCGCTCACAGGAAGGGCGACGGACGTTACTACAGTCTGCCCTGGGGGTGCCTCACCGGGGTGCGGCCCGTCAAGCTGCCCACCCGGGCCATACTGGCGGGAAAAACGCCGGAGGAGGCGCAGGCGGTCCTTGCGCGGGACTACCTGGTGAGCGGGGATCGGGCGGCGCTGGCGGTGGAGTGCGCCCAGGCCGCCCTGGATGTGAACCGGGGGCTGGACAGGCATGGGCTGGCCCTCTATCTGGGCGTCCCCTTCTGCCCCACCCGGTGCGCCTACTGCTCCTTCATCTCGTCGGACATCAAGGGCTCCCTGGCCCTGGTGGAGCCCTACGTGGACGCCCTGTGCCGGGAGATTCAGCTGGCGGGAGGGCTCCTGCGGGAGCGGAGCCTCCATATCTCCCACGCCTACATGGGGGGCGGCACCCCCACCACCCTGACCGCGGAACAGCTCCACAAAATTTTGTCCGCTGTGGAACGCTTCCTGCCCATGGAGCGGTGCGGCGAGTTCACCGTGGAGGCGGGCCGGCCGGACACCATCACCGCGGACAAGCTGGAGACGCTGAAGCTCCACAACGTCCACAGAATTTCCATCAACCCCCAGACCATGGAGGACCATGTGCTCCGGGCCATGGGCCGGGCCCACACCGCCGCCCAGACCGTGGAGGCCATGGCCCTGGCGGAGCGGCACTTCGGCGGGCTGGTGAACATGGACCTCATTGCCGGACTGCCCGCCGACAGCCTGGAGGGCTTCGGGCGGACCCTGGACCAGGTGCTGGCCATGGGGCCCGCCAACATCACGGTGCACACCCTGGCGCTGAAAAAGGGCTCCCGCCTCGCCGGGGAGGACCCTGCCGGGACGGGTGGGGAGCTGTGCCCTCCCAAGACGGTGGAGGCCATGCTGGCCCTGGCGTCGGACCGCCTGCGGGGGGCGGGGTACGCCCCCTACTACCTCTACCGGCAGAAATATATGTCCGGCTCCTTTGAAAACGTGGGCTGGACCCGGCCGGGGGCGGTGTGCGCCTACAACATCGTGATGATGGAGGAGCTGCAGACCGTGCTGTCCCTGGGGGCCGGGGGGATCACCAAGCTGGTGGACCCGGAAAACCGGAAGATTGTCCGGCTGAACAACCCCAAGTACGCCAAGGAATATCTGGAGGGCTGGGAGAAAATCGCCGCCGCCAAGGAGAAGGCCGCGGACTTTCAGGCGGAGCTGGCGGGGCGTTGACCGCCCCGTTCGTCTGCGGGCGGCGGCCGCCGGACGAAAAGCGCTTTTTGAGCCAAAAAGGTAAAAAATCAAGGAAAACCCCTTGACTTTGGAAAATCGGGCTGATATACTATCAGGGCCGCATTGAATGGGTAGGAAGAAGCGCGGAGAAGCGGACAGCGAAGGAGCTTGGACCGGAGCGAGCTTTGCAAACCAGGAATCGCGGAGCGATTCTGTTTGTGAAGCGAGGCGAAGGGAAAGCGACCGAGCGACCTGGCCGCTTCGCAGCGTGACAACAAGTGGGGACCATCCCCCGCCCCCGACAGCGAGCCCGTAATAAAGGAAAGGAGTGCAGATATGCACGCGATCATCGAGACCGGCGGCAAGC
>ERZ808040.1101-NODE-1101-length-19515-cov-5.460387_pt1 | contig 19515 bp, 19 predicted proteins | sample MGYA00380191_ERZ808040 | MGnify/ENA primary metagenome ERZ808040 (study PRJEB31490, sample SAMN06133395) | mouse gut metagenome | isolation source: J6 | host: mice | place: China: Chengdu | collected 2015-05 ...
GCTCTCAAGCATTAGAATACCAAAATCAAATGGCTCTCAAGCGATAAAACGGTGGCTCCGAAGCGTTAGAATATTCAATAAGCAGCGTCTTGTGATAAAATTGTGATAAGGCTGTGGTCGGAGTCTGAAAATTCTGCAAATGATTTTCTATCCTATTGACAAAAGCAAGGCATAAGAGTTATACTTAAAATCGAGTTAGCGGCTACTAACACAAAACAGCCGCATTTTTTAGAGATATGAGTTAGTTTTTGCTAACTGTGATTAGGAGAGCGAGGAGGACATCTTATGGTGAAGATAACAGTGGGAATAGAAGGAATGGCCTGCGGTATGTGCGAGGCGCATATCAACGAGGCTGTAAGGAACGCCTTTCAGGTGAAGAAAGTGACTAGCTCGCATACAAAGAAGCAGACGGTCATCCTCGCGGAAACGGACATCCCGGAGCAGGAACTGAAAAGCGTGGTGGCAAAGGCGGGATATGATGCCGTATCGGTAAGCAGTGAGCCGTATGAGAAGAAAGGGCTGTTCAGAGCATTTGGGAGGTGATGCCATGAAGACGGAAGTGTTTCAGGGCATCCTGATCCCGTTCCTTGGGACGACGCTCGGCTCTGCCTGCGTGCTGTTCATGAAAAACAGGCTGAACCAAATGGTTCAGAGGGCACTGACGGGCTTTGCGGCGGGCGTTATGGTGGCGGCATCCATCTGGAGCCTGCTCATCCCCGCAATGGAGCAGTCGGAGTCTATGGGGAAGCTGTCGTTCCTCCCTGCCGCGGTCGGCTTCTGGCTCGGCATATTGTTCCTTCTGCTGCTTGACCGGGCAGTCCCCCATCTCCACATGAACAGCAGCAAGGCGGAGGGGCCAAAAAGCAGCCTGCAGAAGCAGGTCTTATTGGTACTGGCGGTGACGCTCCACAACCTGCCGGAAGGCATGGCGGTGGGCGTGGTCTATGCCGGGTGGCTTTCCGGGGATGCCGGGATCACCGCTATGGGTGCGCTGGCACTTTCCCTTGGGATCGCGATACAGAATTTCCCGGAAGGTGCTATCATCTCCATGCCCCTGCGGGCGGAGGGCGTCAGCAAGGGAAGGGCGTTCCTTTACGGTACGCTTTCCGGCGCAGTGGAGCCGGTGGGCGCGGCACTGACCATACTTGCGGCGGGCTTTGTGGTTCCGCTCCTGCCGTATCTTCTGAGCTTTGCGGCCGGGGCCATGGTCTATGTGGTCGTGGAGGAGCTGATTCCGGAAATGTCGGAAGGGAAGCACTCCAACGTGGGGACCGTCCTGTTTGCGGCAGGGTTTACGGTCATGATGGCGCTGGATGTGGCGCTGGGATAAAAGAATGGAGGATGAGGAAAATGAGCAGGCATGATGAGATCAAAAACGCATACAAGAGCCTTGGAGGAGAGGGGACATTCTATGACGGGATGATAACCTGCTCCACGCTGCCAGGTAAGGCAGTCTGTAAGCTGGTATGGAACATGAATAAAAGGAAAAACGACCGTTATCTGGAGCTTGCGCTTTCGGGCATACCGCAGGGCTTTGGCGGCAGGATGCTGGAGGTGCCGGTGGGGACGGGCGTACTTAGTATGCCCGTGTATGAAACGCTGCCGGATGCGGACATCACCTGCCTGGACTACTCCCCGGACATGATGGAGCGTGCAAGGAGGCAGGCAGAAAAACGGGGGCTTAAAAATGTCCATTTTCAGCAGGGTGATGTGGGGAAGTTGCCCTTCCCTGACGAAAGTTTTGAACTTGTGCTGTCGCTGAACGGCTTTCATGCCTTCCCGGACAAAGAGGCGGCTTACCGGGAGGTATTCCGTGTCCTGAAACCGGGAGGTATCTTCTGCGGGTGTTTTTATGTAAAGGGTGAAAATAAGCGCACTGACTGGTTTGTTGAAAAGATATATACGCCAAAGGGTTATTTTACGCCGCCTTATGAAACGGCAGGCAGTCTGAAAATGAGGCTGAAGTCCATGTACCGGAAAGCGCAGGTGAAAACCGTGGAGGGCATGGCGGCTTTCCGGTGCAGGAAATAAGTATGGATATTACGGAATTGGAACAGGAGGCACCGGGCAATGAAGCAGAATGGAATGTACTGGCTCTTTTTTTGCCAATGATAAAAAGTAGCATCCGGAAACGTTACGGAAGAGGGCTGGCTGACCGGACCGTGAAAAAAGGACGGCTTGGATACCGCAGACTGGCAGAGAATGCGCCGGAGCTTGGCAAATTGAGGAGAAGATTATGAAAGAAAAAGATAATAAAGGCTTCTGGAACAGGTGGGCGAAGCGGTATGATTTTGCGATGTCAGGGGATGGCAGAACCTATGCACAGATTGTGAGCCGTATGAAAAAGGTACTGAGTAAGGATATGGCCGTGCTGGAGCTTGCCTGTGGGACGGGGCTTTTGTCCGTGCGGATTGCGGGAAGCGTGAAACTGCTGGAAGCAACGGATTTTTCGGAAGAGATGATACGGCAGGCAAAGGCGAAAGCGCACAGTTCACGGCTCCATTTCTCCGTGCAGGATGCCACAAACCTTCCTTATACACCGGGAACCTTTGACGCAGTAGTGATTTCCAATGCGCTGCATATCATGCCAGAACCAGAAAAAGCCCTGGCGGAGATCAGACGGGTGTTAAAACCGGGCGGCATCTTGATAGCTCCGACCTTCACGGCGGCTGGCAGCCTGCCCGGCAGGATGAGGATACGGATTATGGAGCTTTCCGGGTTTAAGGTGTTCCATAAATGGACGCAGCAGGGATATCTGGATTTTTTGAAGGGAAATGGGTTTGAAATAACCTGTGGGAAAACATTTAGTGGCGGCCTGAAGCTGACCTATGCCGAGGCAAGAGTAAGGCAGTGATAAAGACAGGAGGGGGTGCGGATTTGAAGCAGAAAAAATCGGTAGAGGACTACCTTAAAGTCATATATACGCTTTCCAAACGAAAAGCAGTGCATGGTGCGGATATTGCGGGGGAGCTTGGCGTGTCCCGCCCCACGGTTTCCGTGGCGCTTAAAGCGCTGGCGGAGGAAGGGTATGTGTTTGCGGATGATACTCACGAAATCCATCTGACGGAAAAAGGAAAGCGGATTGCCGAGGACACCTATGAGAGGCACAGCACGTTCTGCAGGCTCCTGACGGGGCTTGGGGTGGACGAAAAGACAGCGGCGGCGGATGCCTGCGAGTTGGAACACGCCGTCAGTTCGGAAAGCTATGAGGTGTTAAAGACTTTTTTGAGCAACTTTGGAGATAAATTCATGTATCGGCACGCACATCCCGCCCGGAAAGCTGGAACGGAACGTGGTCTGCGACCTGAATGATTTCTCATGGTTTGACCGGATTGATTTCCGTCCAGATGATGGGATCGTGTTTACAGCGGGAGGGTTGTTTTACTATTTTGAAAAAGAACAGGTGAGCCTCCTTCTGTGCGCCATGGCGGAGCGTTTCCCTGGCAGCATGGTCACTTTTGATGCGGTCAATACCGCAGGGCTTAAGGGCGTGAATGCGGAAGTGAAGATGGCGGGCAATAAGACGAAATCTTTCTTTTCATTGGAAAAACCGAAAGAAGAGTTGGAGGACTGGTCTGACCGCATCGTGAATGTGGCAGAGCGGGATTACATAGACGGATACCTGAAAGGCGGCTGGAGAAAAAGCATTGACACCAGGATTTTTGCATGGGTGATGCGGACGTTCCATATGGGCTTTATGATCCATGCGGAGTTCCGGGAGAGACAGCAGTAAAGCCGTTCCGGAGTGGAGCGGGAAAAAAGACAGGCAATGGCAGAGAGGAGGCAGAAACGGATGCGGTTTACGGAACAGGAAATGGGGGAAAATGTAAGGGAAATCCGTGAAGATGAAAACCGCACGGTTTTCCATGTAAAGGGCGACAGCGGCGAGGGGCTTATGACCTTATACCAGGTATTTAAAGGCTGCTATCTGATGTACAATGATTTCCATATGAAAGAATGCTGTTCCGGATTCAAACCCAGCGCCCAGATATTTTGTATTGACCATTGCAGGGAGGGACGGATTGAGTGGTGCGTGGACAGAAACCGGTACATCTATGTGGAATCCGGGGATATGCAGGTGAATTCCAGAGAGCAGCACTCTTCAAAATTCCTTTTTCCACTGAACCATTATCATGGGTTAACCATAGGTTTTGACATTGCGGAGGCAGAAGATTCCCTGCTTCATGTGATGGAAGGGTTTTCCGTTGATATAAAGAAGCTGAGGCACAAATTTTGCCCGGATGATCATAGCTTCATTATGAGGGCAGGGGCGCAGATCAGCCATATTTTTTCGGAACTGTATGATCTGCCGGAACAGGTAAGGCTGCCTTATTTTAAGATAAAGGTTCTGGAGCTTCTTCTGTTTTTAGAGACCCTGGATGTACCGGCCGGTGGAGAAGAACGGCCGTATTTCTATAAAGCACAGGTGGATAAGGTAAAGGAGATTGCCGCCCTGCTGACGGGAAATCTGGAGAACTGGTATACCCTTGAGGAATTATCAGAGCAGTTTTCATTTCCGCTGACTTCGTTAAAGCAGTGTTTCAAAGGGGTTTATGGATGCTCGGTAGCCGCATATATGAGGGAATACCGTATGAATGCCGCGGCTGTTATGCTGAAAAATACCCAGGATTCCGTGATTTCCATAGCGGCAAGGGTTGGATACAGTAATCCGGGGAAATTTGCGTCTGCTTTCCGCAGCGTGCTTGGCGTTACGCCTACCGAGTACCGGAAAACTTTTGACTGATTGGATTAGATAAAACTAACCGGAGCGGAAAGGCGGGCGGCCGGGATGATAAAATAAATGTGTCCTTTGGCGGGGACACATTTATTTTATTCATGACAATAGGTTTGCTGGCGAAGCCTGCAATCTATTGTAGGCAGGAGGTCAGGCTATGAAGCATAAAAAAGGAACCTTTCAAACGGTATTTTCTTTTGCGGGACAATGCCGGTGGAAGATGATTTTTGCTGTACTGTTTGCGGTATGCAGTGTTGCAGGAGGTCTTTTGCCCTATCTGGGCGTTTACCGCATTATTTTGATTTTCTTTGAGGGGGAGCCTGCGATGGAAGGGATCATGCCGTGGATAGGCTTATGTGCAGCCGGATATCTGGCAAAACAGGTTTTCCATGCCCTCTCCACATCGTTTTCCCACATTTCGGCTTACCACATTCTGGAGAATATCCGCCTTGCTCTGTCGGAACGGATCATGCGGATGCCTCTTGGAAGCGCGCTTGCAAAAACAGCGGGAGAGTGGAAGAGCATCATCATGGACCGGGTGGAAACCATCGAACTGCCATTGGCGCATATGATCCCGGAAGGAATCTCAAATCTCCTTCTCCCGGCCTGCGTCTTTTGCTATCTGCTTGTGATGAATGTCAAGATAGCGCTTGCGGCATTGGCCTGTGTGCCAGTTGGGGCTTTGGTATATGGGATCATGATGAAAAATTACAGTTCCCAGTATGACAAATATATGAAGGCATCAAACCATGTGAACAGTGTTATTATTGAATACACGGAAGGAATCCAGGTGATCAAGGCATTTGGCCAGTCAACCGGTTCTTATCAGAAGTATGCAGATTCCGTGAAGAACTTTAAAAATTTTACCCTAGACTGGTTCCGTTCTACATGGGGGCTTATGAATCTGGGGGCTGCCATCCTACCATCCACACTGCTTGGCATCCTGCCGGTGAGTGTCCTTTTGTATCTGTCGGGAGAAATGGCTCCTGCGGAGATTACCCTGGCGATCATATTATCCTTAAGCATCATCGGCCCGGTAAGCTGGTTTAACATTGCAGTCAATGATTTTAAGTCTATCCAGTATGCCATCCGTGATGTAAATGAAGTGCTGGATATTCCAGAGCTTCCCGATGCAAAGGGAGAGGTTTCCCTGAAAAGCTATGGGATATCTTTAAATGGGGTAAGTTTTGCCTATAATGGGCAGGATGGCAATGTCCTGCATGGGATCGACTTAAAACTGCCGCAGGGAACCTTCACCGCACTGGTGGGGCCGTCGGGAGGCGGAAAGTCCACTGTGGCAAAGCTGATAGCAAGGTTTTGGGATGTGACGGGAGGGAACATAACCATAGGGGGAACGGACATCCGGAATATCCCGTTGTCACAGCTTTCCCGTATCGTGAGCTTTGTGTCACAGGATAATTTCCTGTTTAATTGCTCCCTGCTTGAGAATATCCGTTTGGGAAAACCGGACGCTTCTGATGAGGAAGTGTTTTCGGCGGCAAGGGCGGCACGGTGCGAAGAATTTATCGGCAGACTGGACAAAGGATGGGATACTCTTGCCGGGGAAGCGGGAGGAAAACTTTCCGGAGGTGAACGGCAGCGGATTGCCATCGCCCGTGCTATTTTGAAAAACGCCCCAATCGTCATACTTGATGAGGCGACCGCATTCACCGATCCGGAAAATGAGGCACAGCTTCAGGCGTCCATTGCAAGACTGGCTAAGGGCAAGACGCTTCTTGTGATTGCCCACAGGCTTTCCACCATAAAGAATGCGGACAATATTATCGTGCTGCGATGCGGCAGCGTGGAGGCGCATGGCAGGCAGGAAGAACTGCTTAAGAATTGCCCTCTGTATAAAGAGATGTGGGAAGCGCACATTGGTGCAAAGAGCTGGTCAGTGGGAAATAGTGATACAAACCAAATGGGAAAGGAGGGCGTTTACAATGTTTAAGACTGTGAAGAGGATTATCAGTTGGACAGGAGAATATAAGAAAAGGCTCTACCTGGGATTTTTGTGGTCGTTTTTGCAGACCATGTTTACCGCACTGCCTATCATGGGAACGGCATATTTTCTGGATCTGATGATAAAGGACAGCCGGGGAGAACTGGAAATGAGGCCGGTCATGGCGCTTTATGCGTTGAGTTTTATGGTGGTTTCCATTGCCGGGAGGTTTCTGTTTTCCTATCTGCGGGCTACCTATCAGGAGAGCATTGCCTATGAAAAGACGGCGCAGGAGAGAATTGAGATTGGAAATATTTTAAAGCGGGTTTCCCTTGGCTTTTTTGACAAAAACAATACCGGGGAAATTGCCGGAGCGGTCACAACGGATCTTTCCGTATACGAGATGTATGCAATGAAAATGACTGATGTGATTATCGGGGCGTATGTTCATGTGGCAGCCATGATATTATGTCTGTTGTTTTTTTGCTGGCAGGTGGCGCTGATTGCACTGGCAGGTGTCATGCTTTCCGCATTCTTCCTGCATCTGATGAGCCTGTCCAGCCATAAAAATTCTATCGTACATCAAAAGGCACAGAATACATTGATTACTTCGGTGATAGAATTTATCCGGGGCATTGCGGTGGTAAAGGCATACGGGCAGGAAGGCGTATCTGTACAGGGGATTAAGGATGCGTTTTGTGAACACCGCAGGATCAATATTAAAATAGAACTTGATTATGTGTGGTGCAATGGACTGCATCAGCTTTCCTGCAAACTGGCGTCAGTGGGGATTGTGCTGATATCGGCGTACTTATGCATACATGGGGGAATGACGCTCCCGGTTTTCCTGATGATGGCAATTTTTTCTTTTACCTTATTTGCACGGGTGGAGCTGGTGCAGAACGGCGCCCATACCATGCAGCTCATTGCGGCTGCAATGGATAAGCTGGATACGATCAAGCAGGCGGAGTTTATTGATGCTGACGCAGGCGGAATCCATCCGGAACGATATGATATTGCCTTTGAGGGTGTGGGATTTGGCTATGACAGACGGAGTGTGCTTTCTGATGTTTCCTTTCAGATTCCGCAGGGAAGCACGGCTGCAATCGTGGGCCCGTCCGGCAGTGGAAAGACTACGATCTGCAGCCTGCTTGCAAGGTTCTATGATGTGGACACCGGGAAGATCACGGTGGGCGGACACGATGTGCGTGAGTTTACCTGCGACAGCCTGCTGTCCAATATTTCCATGGTATTTCAAAATGTCTATTTATTCCGCGATACCATAAGAAACAATATATGTTTCGGAAAGCCGGACGCAGCAGAGGAGGAAATGCTGGAAGCAGCCAGGAAGGCACGGTGCCATGAGTTCATCATAGCGCTCCCGGATGGTTACGATACTGTCATCGGGGAAGGAGGGGGTACGCTTTCCGGCGGAGAAAAGCAGCGTATTTCCATTGCCCGCGCTATTTTGAAAAATGCCCCGATTGTCATACTTGATGAAGCGACAGCAAGCATTGATCCGGAAAACGAGCATCTGATCCAGGCGGCGATTTCTGAGCTGGCAAAAGGGAAAACTTTAATCACGATTGCCCACAGGCTTGCAACAATCGAAAATACTGGCCAGATTCTGGTGGTGGATGAGGGGAGGATTGTCCAGAAAGGCACGCATGAAGAACTGATTCATCAGAAAGGAAAATATCTTGATTTTGTAAGAGTCAGGGAGCAGGCAGAAGGCTGGCAGATACAGTAATCTGCAGGAATATAAATAGCTTATACGGCAGCAGCCTGGGAAACCAGGCTGCTTTTTCCGCGTTGTGTTGCTGCGCCACAGCCTTTGGTATTTAATAAAACCACACAGAATAACAGCGAATAGTGACAAGCCTGCGGCTCATAAGATGCCGTAAGGCGGTTTTTTTATTTTACCCTCAAGTTTTCCCTTCTGCCGTGGCAATGAAATGGGAGGCTTTCTTATAAGCAGGGGTAAAATACATAAGCCTCCGCAGGAGGTGGTTCTCATGACGGAAGAACAGAAAAATGTGGTCATAAAGCGCCGCAGCAGCGGCTTTGGATATGCGAGCATAGCAAAAGAAATCGGGCTGACGAAGGATGCCGTAGTGGCGTTCTGCAGGCGGAACGGGCTGACCGGGAACATGGCGGGGAAAGTGCCAGAGGAGACCGGCAGCCGCTGCAAGGAGTGCGGGGCGGTGCTGGTGCAGGCCGAGGGGATGAAGACAAGGGTGTTCTGCTCTGCGCAGTGCCGGAAGAAATGGTGGAAGGAACACCCGGAGATGCTGAACAAAAAAGCGGTCTACACCCATACCTGCGCCGGGTGCGGCAGGGAGTTCACGGCCTACGGCAATTCCAAAAGGAAATACTGCTCCCATGCCTGCTATATCAAGGACCGGTTTGGAGGAGGCGGGGCAGATGACTGAGGAGCAGTTCCGGGCGGAAAAGCTGTATTACATCTCGCTCTCCATCGCTAAATCCATGCTGGAAAAGGGCGTCATTGATGAAGAGGTATTAGCCATAATTGATACAAAACTGCTGGAAAAATACCGCCCAATTTCGGGTACATTACTGGCTGGAAAACCGTTGACTTAATGCGGTTTTAGAGTGATGTATAGTAGCGGAAGGAGTGATCTTATGGCGAAGATAAGCAGGATAGAGCCGAAAATCCCGGCTCTGAAGAAGCGGCAGAAAGTCGCAGCCTACGCCCGCGTGTCCATGGAAACGGACCGCCTCGCCCATTCCCTTTCCGCACAGGTGAGTTACTATAACGGGCTGATACAGTCGAACCCTGAGTGGGAATATGCCGGGGTGTATGCGGATTTTGGGATCAGCGGGACCGGGACGGCGGCGCGCAGCGAGTTCCTCCGCCTTATTGCGGACTGCGAGGCGGGGAAGGTGGACATCGTGCTGACCAAGAGCATATCAAGGTTTGCCAGGAACACAGTGGACCTGCTTTCCACGGTCAGGCATTTAAAGGATATCGGGGTGGAGGTGCGGTTTGAAAAGGAGCGCATCCATTCCTTTTCCGGCGACGGGGAGCTGATGCTCTCCATCCTCGCCTCGTTTGCGCAGGAGGAGAGCCGGAGCATTTCGGAAAATTCGAAATGGGGAATCCGGAAAAGGTACCAGTCCGGCGAGATCGGGGTAAAGAACAAACGGGTATTCGGATACAGCTATGACGGCGGGAAATATGAAATCGTGCCGGAGGAGGCGGAAGCCGTAAGGCTGATATTCGAGAGGTTCACATCGGGCGTGCCGCTTGGGGAGATCAAAAGAGAACTGGAAGAGGCGGGGATAAAATCATGGAGGGGATATAACCTTTCCTACAGCCATCTGAACTATATCCTGCGCAACGAAATTTATATTGGCGACCGCAGGTACCAGAAATGCTTTATCGAAGACCCTATACGGAAGAACAAGATTAAAAACCAGGGGCAGCTCCCGCAGTATTATGTGGAAAACGACCATACGGCAATCATCAGCCGTGAGGTTTTTGACAAGGCACAGGATGAGATCATCAGAAGGGCGGCACTGGTAAATCCTGCATACCCTTTCACGGGGAAGATAAAATGTGGCATCTGCGGATGCCATTATACGAGGCGTTCGGCCACAGTGAAAGGGCGGGAATATGTGAGCTGGTTCTGCAGGGCGAAGAAAGAGAAAGGCATCACCTGCCGGAGCCGCAATTATTCCGAAGAACAGCTCCAGAAAATATGCGCCGGCCTGATGGGGATGGAGGAATTTGACGCAGAGGCTTTCGGGGAATCCGTCAGGGGGCTTAACGTCCTTGCGGACGGCAGCCTTGAGGCGGAGTTCCTGGACGGGGAAACAAAGGTGTGGGAGGCGCCGCCGGAGCCGGTGAAGCCCTCAAAGCCTGACAAGCCGGCAAGGAAACGCCCGAAAAACATCTTTGACGGGAAGATTTTCTGCGGAGCCTGCGGGCGGCGTTTCGGCAGGGCGGTGAGCCAGACGGCGGACACCTCTACTGGTACTGCCGTGCCAAAAGCACCAGTGGCGTGACCTGCGACAGCGTGAATTATCCGGATTCGGAGATAAAAGAAATCTTCTGCAAGGCCATGGGGCAGGAAGAGTTTAACGAGGGCTTTTTTGAGGAAACACTGGAGCGGATGGTGGTGCAGAAAACAGGGAGCATAGATTTCCATCTGAAGGACGGCACGGTCAGGACACATGAAGCCCTGAAGCTCCGCGGCAGCAGGCACAAGAACACATCCACGGAGGAATTTGCAGGGAAGATACGGTGCGCCTCCTGCGGCAATCTCTACCACAAATACTGCTGCTATGGGAAATACACCTACTGGCGGTGCAGCGGCAAGTCAAGAGTCCGGACGGAATGCGGCGGGCGGGATTTCCAGGATTCGGACATCCGCAAAATCTCGGCTTACCTTATGGGCATGGAGGAATTTGACGGGGCTGAATTTGAAAAACAGGTACAGGAGCTTATGGCGCTGGAGGACGGAAGCCTTGAGTGCCGTTTTTATGGAGGGAAGGTGAGGAAATGGCAAAGAACGTGACAACGATACCGGCTACGCGGAACCGCTTCACGGCGGACCCCATCAGCAGCCGGAAGAAGCGGAGAGTGGCAGGCTACGCCCGCGTTTCCACCGACATGGAAGACCAGCAGACCAGCTACGCCGCACAGTGCGATTACTATACGAATTACATACAGAGCCGGGAGGACTGGGAGTTTGTCAGACTGTATTCGGATGAGGGGATCAGTGCAACCTCCACACGGCACCGCAGCGGCTTTAACCAGATGGTGGAGGACGCCCTCGCCGGCCGCATCGACCTCATCATCACCAAGAGCGTGTCGAGGTTCGCAAGGAACACGGTCGACAGCCTTTCCACCATACGGAAGCTGAAGGAGAACGGCTGCGAGTGTTATTTTGAGAAGGAGAACATCTGGACCTTCGATTCCAAGGGCGAGCTGCTCATCACCATCATGTCCTCGCTGGCGCAGGAGGAGAGCCGGAGCATTTCCGAAAACTGTACCTGGGGCATGAGGAAGCGGTTCGCAGACGGCAAGGTGAGCGTCCCGTTCGGCAGGTTCCTCGGCTATGACCGGGGCGAGGACGGGAACCTGGTCATCAACGAAGGACAGGCGGAAACGGTACGGAAAATCTACGGGCTGTTCCTGCACGGGCATTCGCCTTATAAGATCGCAAAGATGCTGACGGAAGAGGGCATCCCCACTCCGGGCGGCAAGAAGGTGTGGGGCAAGGCGGTGGTGGAGTCCATCCTCACCAACGAGAAATACAAAGGCGACGCCCTGCTCCAGAAGGTCTACACGGTGGATTTTCTATCCAAGAAGAAAAAGGTCAATGAGGGCGAGGTGCCGCAGTATTATGTGGAAGGGAACCATCCGGCCATCATAGAGCCTTCCGTCTTTGACAGCGTCCAGGCGCTGATGAAGGCGAGGCGGCCGGGGAAGAACCGGAATAGCTGCGTAGGCGTTTTCTCCGGAAAGATAAAATGCGGGGACTGCGAAAGCTGGTACGGCTCCAAGGTATGGCATTCCAACGATAAATACTGGAAGGTGGTCTGGCAGTGCAACCACAAGTTTGACGGCGGGGAGAAATGCACCACGCCCCATCTTGACGAGGAAACCATAAAGACGCTGTTTATCAGGGCGCTGAACAGTTTCTGCAGGGAAAGGGCGGAGATCACGGCAGCCTTTGAGGAGATGAAGGAGGTGGCATTTGGGACGGATGAGCTGGACAGGGAGAAGAAGCACCTGCAGGAGGAGATGAACGTGGTGGCGGAGCTGATACAGCAGTGCATTGCCGAAAACGCCCGCATCGCGCAGAACCAGGGAGAATACGAAAAACGCTATAATGCCCTTGCGGAGCGGTTCGACAGGGCGAAGGCTCGGCTTAGCGAGGTGGAGGACGGGATCGTGGCAAAGCAGGCGCAGCGGGAGATGATGCAGAACCTGGTGGATACGCTGGAAGGGATGCCGGATGCCGTGGACAGCTTCGATGAGGGCGCATGGTACGCACTGGTGGATTATGCGACGGTCTACGGCAGGGATGACATCCGGTTTACCTTTAAGAACGGGATGGAGATTAAGGCATAAGGGTTTAGGGGAAAGAAAAGGCTTCCGGTAACATTTTGATGCAAGCGGAAGCCTTTGTGTATTAGCAGATAGAAGATTATTTTTGTTGCGTTATTTTACGGTATTCTCCTGGCAGGATTCCGGTGCTTTTTCGGAATAATTCTGCAAAACGGCTTGAAGTCGAATACCCAACAGTCTGTGCGACCTGTCCAATGGTCAGATCCGTTTTAGCAAGCAAATGCTCGGCCTGGCTCATTCTTCTTTGCTGAATGTATTCCGTAACAGTGCAATTATGAAACTGCTTAAAAGTGGTTTTTAATTTCGTTGTTCCCATACAGGCGATTTGTGCCAGCCGTTCTAATGGGATTTCAAAAGCATAATGGTCATTCAGATACGCAGTTACATTTTCTAAAGCGGCAATGTCCTGGTTGGATAAATGCTGCTCGTTCTTTTTGATTTTCTTTTGGGATTCTACAATTAGAGAAACTGCTTCGGCTACTTTACCTTCATAGAACAGACTGGCAGAAATTCCATCGCCGCGGTAAGTTTTTATCTGATGGAGCAGCATTTCCATTTCAGGGAAATCCGTGGTCTGGTCTATCTGACGGAAAGCAGACAGGGGATTTGTATATTCACCCGGATACTGTTTTTTCAGATAATCGTTGTAGTACGCAGGCATGATTTCCACCCCGATGGAACAGATGGGGATTTTTTTATGGATCAGTACCTTGTATGGCTCATAGCCGCCGACAAAGGTTTTGATGCATTCTGCTGAAAGCCGTCGGTAAGGGGATAATTCCTCCCCGGATATGGATTCGTACTTTGTGATGCTTAAGCATTCAGGCAGGTCAAACTCCATAAAGGAATCCTCGTGGAAATAGAAATCATGGATTTTGATGTCAAATAAATCTTTTCTTGCATAAACCCAATAAAACCCGCTCCCTATTTCAGGTGACAGTCTCCAGCACGTTCCGGCGGGATTAAATTGTTCAGGCATTTCTATCAGGCTAAAGCCATTCTTTTCTAAAAGCGGCTGGTAACAGTCATTTAGTATATTATTCATAAATTCTCAATCCTCCTTGAAACGATTGGACGAATATTTGAAATGAAAAGACGAACATCACTCCAAAGCATTGAAATCGCTTCAGAAATGAGTATGATAGTAATTGTGGTTAGTTGAAACTAATTAAAGTATAACAAATTTCGGGCGGGAAGTCAATCCGCCCAGAAACACAAGGAGGAAAACTTATTATGAACACTCAAACAAATGCTACAAGAAAAGGACTGTCCGTCAAGGACTTAGTAACAACAGGTATTTTCACAGCACTGTTGTTTGTCTTTACGATGGTAGGCGGCGTTTTCTTTGCAACAAATCCGGTACTTACATTCTATATGCCGGCCGGCAGCGCATTGCTCTGCGGGCCAATCTACTTATTGATGGTCGCTAAAGTGCAGAAGCGGTGGAGCCTTACTATCATGGGCATCTTAATCGGTATCGTTTGGTTTGTAACGGGTATGCATTGGGCATTTGCACTCGGTTATATGATTATGGGCATTGTGGCTGACTTTGTTGCTGGTGCAGGACAGTACAAGAGCAAAAAAATCAATACCCTTTCCTATATCTTGTTTTCCCTTGGAGGGACTGGCTCGTATCTTGTATTTTTTGCAGACCCGGAGGGATGGGCGCAGACCATGTTGGGAAATGGAACGGAACAGGGCTATATTGATACCATGCAGGCAACGGCGAATATAGGGATTCTGATCGCAATGTTCGTGGCTGTGCTTGTAACGGCAGCAATCAGTGCCTTGGTAGGAAGCCGTATGCTGAAAAAACAGTTTGAAAAAGCAGGTATCACGGCATGATGGGAGAAAATCGCAAGAAAGGGTTCTGGCTCGATCCACGGGCCAAACTCTTCCTTATCCTGATGTGCGTTTTGTCGTCTATGTTTGCCCCTTCCCTTGCATATCAGTTTGTTCTTGTGCTGCTGATTGCTTTATTAGGATTGCTGTTTGGAAAGTGGAAATATTCTGTGAAAGCGGTGTGCTTTTACGCAGTCATCTGTGTTTTGACTGTATGGATCATGGCAGAAATGACCGGCACGTTACGGACAATGTTTGTGGCATTCCTCGGTTTGTTCCACAAGGTTTATGCGTGTGGTATGTTGGCCGGGATTGTTCTGTCCACAACGAAAGTCAGTGAATTTTTATCAGCTATGAACCAGATCCATGCGCCTAAAAAGCTGGTTATCCCGCTGGCGGTCATGCTGCGCTATATTCCGACCATTCAGGAGGACTGGCACTTTATCAAAGACGCTATGAGGATGCGGGATGTATCCCCAACGCCTGCCGGGTTCCTTAAAAATCCGGGAATGACAATCGAGTGTATTTATGTGCCGTTGATGATGGCGGCTTCCAAAGCGGCAGACGAGCTTTCCATCGCCTCTGTTACCCGTGGGATTGAAAATCCCAATCCCCGCACCTGCCTTGTCCAGATTAAATGCAGGGCTGCGGACTGGATAGGGATGGGTGCTGCCGTTGCCTTTTTTGTATTTGAATTATGTGTGCGGGGAGGTGTGATGGGTTGATTGAATTTGAAAACGTGTCATTTTCATATAAGGTGAGCCCGCAAGGGCGAGAGGACGGCCTGGGTCGCCAGGGACAGGAACATGACGGCCTGCATGGAATCAATCTGAAAATTGCAGACGGTGAATGTGTCCTGTTCTGTGGCCGCAGCGGATGCGGCAAAACGACCATTACAAGGCTGGTGAACGGACTGATCCCGCAGTTTTATCAGGGGGAATTACAAGGCCGTGTATTGGTGGACGGGCAGGAAATCAGTAATCTGCCCATGTATCAGATTGCGGCAAAGGTCGGCTCCGTCTTTCAGAACCCCCGGACGCAGTTTTTTAACGTAGATACTGACAGCGAGATTGCTTTTGGAATTGAAAATGAGGCCCGGCCTCCGAAAGAACTGGCAGAGCGTGTAGAACAGGCAACGGATGACCTGAATATTCAAAAGCTGCGGAACCGCAATATCTTTGAACTGTCTGGAGGGGAAAAGCAGAAAATCGCATTTGCGTCAGTTTATGCGATGAACCCGGAAATCTATCTGCTGGACGAACCATCCTCTAATCTGGATATGACCTCCATTCAGGAATTGGCAGAACATCTGCGGCTGATAAAGAGCCAGGGCAAAACGATCCTGATTGCGGAACATCGGCTGTACTACCTGATGGATTTGGCAGACCGTATTGTCTATTTGGAAAAAGGAAAGAACACAAACATTTTTACCCCGGAAGAATTTCGGCGGCTACCGCAGAGCGAGAGGGAGCGTATGGGACTTCGATCAGTGGATCTACAGGAGGTACTTCCACCGACAGATCAGCCTCCGGCTGGAAAGGAAGTGCTGAAGTTGCGTGATGTTGCACTGTACTATAAAAAACGGACGATCCTGCATAGCATCGATCTCTCTGCTGCGAAAGGTGAAGTGATCGGAGTGGTCGGTCACAATGGAGCCGGTAAGACGACATTTTCCCGTGCTTTGTGCGGGCTTCATAAAAACTGTGACGGACAATTTCTATGGGACGGGCAGCCGATGGAGCGCAAAGCCCGACTGAAACGCTCCTATATGGTTATGCAGGATGTAAACTATGAGTTGTTTGCGGACAGTGTGGAGGCGGAGTGTTCTTTCGGCATCCGAAATCCGGATCATGACATGGTAGAAACGACTCTTGAAGAATTGGGGCTTGCGGTCTACCGAGAACGCCATCCTAACACACTTTCCGGGGGCCAAAAACAGCGGGTAGCTGTTGCTGTCGGCATGGTCTGTGGAAAAAATCTGTTGGTGTTTGACGAGCCTACCAGCGGTCTTGACTTTGACAGCATGGCACAAGTGGCCAGGTTGATCCGGCGGCTGTCCGAAATGGGAAAGGTTATTTTTATTGTCACCCATGATTTTGAATTTGTATGCCGTACCTGCTCCCGTGTTCTGCATTTTGACGAGGGCGAAATGCCCGATGATGTACCTGTTACAATGGATGCCCTCCCAAAACTGAGAGAGCTGTTCTCTGTTTCAGATGGAAAGGAGAGGTGAACTATGAAACAGAAAAAAGAAAACAGAGTAGCCTTGCTGCTCCGCTGGGCCGGAGGTCAAAAAATCTGGCTCTTTCTGGCAATCCTGCTGTCAGCAGTCAGCGGTCTATGCATTATCGTTCCTTACATCGGCATTTATCGGCTGATGGATGCCACATTTAACAGTATCTGCACAAAGGAACTGGTCGTGCAGGTAGTGGCAATCATTGCGGTTGTTGTTGCCCTGCGTTTTGCCCTCTTTGGCTGTTCCGGTGTAGCCGCACATAAGGGTGCATATGGCGCATTGTTCAAGGTGCGTTGCATGGTGGCGGAACACATGGCCAGAGCGCCCCTTGGCGCATTAAACGAACGCCGCACCGGGGATATTAAAACGGTGCTGAATGAGGATATTGAAAAGCTGGAATTGTTTCTGGCCCATAATCTGCCCGATCTTGTTTGTTACCTTGTGGGGCCGGTAGTCATCTTTATTTATCTGCTGACGGTCAATATTCCTCTGGCAATTATTTCCCTTGTGCCTTTGGTTCTTGCCATCGCCATAATGGGCGTGATGTTCCGCAATACAGATGATCTGATGGAGCGTGCCAACCGTTCCATTACAACGCTAAACTCTGTAATGATCGAATATATCAGCGGCATGAAGCTGATCAAGGCTTACAACATGGGGAGCAAATCATTCCAGAAGTTTTCCGATGCAATCCATGAGGAAAATGATATGTGGAATGAGACTTCCCGGCGCATGGGGCCGCCTTATGCTTCCTTTGTAGTGATCATTGAGTGCGGGATGCTGCTGATGGTTCCCCTGGGAGGGATGTTCTTCCTGAAAGGTTCCCTTGCGGCCAGTGCGTTCCTGCTGTTCGTCTATGTCGGTTCTATGTATCTGACAGAAATCCGGCCTTTGCAGGAGCTGGGAACGAATTTTGCTAATGTATTGAACGCAATTACAAAAACAAAAGAGATTTTAGACATTCCCATCTATGAGGGAGGAACCGACTTTCCGAAAAACCATGATATTGAATTGCGGAATGTACGTTTTTCCTATGACGGAAAAACGGATGTCCTGAAAGGTGTCAATCTCAAAATCAAAAACGGGGAGCGCATGGCGCTGGTAGGGCAGTCCGGCGCTGGCAAGAGTACCGTAATTGAACTGATCTCTCGGTTCTATGATGTCCAGGAGGGTGAGGTGCTGATCGGCGGGAGAAATGTTAAGGAACTTGACTATGACACAATCCTGAAAAATGTGGCGATTGTGTTTCAAAAGACTTTCCTGACCCGTGACAGTGTTCTGGAAAATATCCGTATGGGCAGCAACGCCAGCCTGGAGGAAGTACGGGCAGCCGCTAAAGAAGCACAGATTGACGACTTTATTATGTCGCTGCCGGACGGTTATGATACAAAGGTGGGCAGCTTTGGCGCCCGGTTCTCCGGTGGTGAAAAACAACGCATTGCCATTGCCCGTGCTATTTTGAAAAATTCTCCTATCCTGATTTTGGATGAAGCAACCAGTGCCTCTGACCCGGAGAATCAGATGGAAATCGACAAAGCGATACAAAACCTCTGCAAAGGCAAGACCGTCATTGTGGTGGCGCATCGCCTGAGTGCCTTGAAGATGTGCAATCGTGTAGCGGTGGTGGAGAACCACACGATTACCAGTGTTGGTACACATGAAGAAGTCCGAAAGAGCAACGCTTACTATCGGAAGGCATGGCAGGACTACGAAACAGCCCGGAATATCACTTATCAGTTAGAAGGAGGTGGGCAGCATGAGTGAACACGATGTACTGAAAAAGAACCGTAATTTTTATATTGGCGTTGCTGGAACGGTTTTGGAGGGGCTTCTCTCCGGCAGCCTGTTCATGCTCCTTTACTCTGTCATGCAGTTTTTATGGGACGGACACTTTGACATGAACCGGGCGCTTACCTTGACTGGTGTAATTGCTGTGATTTTCCTGCTCCGTATTCTGGTTTACAGTTACGGCTATACCAAAGCACAGATTGGCGGCGCGGAAGTCAGCAGAAATGTTCGGCTTTTTATGGGCAACCATCTAAAGCGCATACCACTGTCACGGTTCACACAAGGGCAGACCGGTGATTATATCAATACAATCACAAGCGATGTGAATAACTACGAAAAAATCCTGACCCATAAGATCGGGGATTTGGCAAAGAGCTTTTCCCTGTCGCTGATGCTGATTGTTTTTGTAATGACAATCTATGTCCCTGCGGGGATCATCCTTCTGATTGCTGACTTGCTTTTGATTCCCGGTCTATGGCTTTCTTTCCGTATGGTTCGTAAGTATGGCAGAGAGAAAAACGACATTTGTGCTGAAAATGTCAGCAGCATTGTAGAGTACGTATCTGGAATCCAGACCTTCCGGGCCTATGGCGTTGGTGGTCTGAAAAACAAGACGGTTATCAACGCCATGCGGGAATTTTGCCGGATCAGCTTTGTATATGAGGCGAAAGTTCTTCCTATCGGTGCCGGATTTGGCATTTTAAGCTGGCTGTCCTGTCCGCTGGTGATCTGGACGGCCTATGCTCCCTGGGCTGCCGGGACACTGGACACGGTATCGTACCTTTTAATGAAACAGTTATAAATCCCCCAGCAGAGCTGGGGAGACTAACAGATGCCGGAGGCGGTGAGCAGAGTATCAAAATAGAAAACTC
>ERZ808040.1103-NODE-1103-length-19498-cov-96.697904_pt1 | contig 19498 bp, 19 predicted proteins | sample MGYA00380191_ERZ808040 | MGnify/ENA primary metagenome ERZ808040 (study PRJEB31490, sample SAMN06133395) | mouse gut metagenome | isolation source: J6 | host: mice | place: China: Chengdu | collected 2015-05 ...
AACCCTTTAACGACTTCTTACGACAGTGTGTGTCGCCTTATATCCACCCCCTGAAGTGGGTGGTTTTACGGCGACTGGTGATAAAAAAGGCACTCTATCTGATATAGAGTGCCTTTTTGCTTTCAGGAAATTATCTTAATCATTCCTAAGCAATCATCCCTACGCATCTTCTTCATCGGGAACGAACACGTAACCCACGCCCCAGACCGTCTGAATATATCGAGCCTGTGAAGGATTGTCTTCAATCAGACGACGTAAGCGTGAAACTTGAACGTCGATAGAGCGTTCCATGGCTCCCCACTCTCTACCTCGGGCTAAGTTCATAAGCTTATCACGAGTTAATGGCTCACGAGGGTGCTGAACCAAAGCTTTTAATACTGAGAACTCACCTGTGGTTAAAGTGACCACGTTGCCATCACGCTTAAGAGTACGGGTTGATAAATCTAAAGTCCAAGGACCAAACTGTACCACCTCTACTTGCTGTGATGGGGCGCCAGGTAGCTCACGGCTGTGACGACGCAGAACGGCTTTAATACGCGCCAATAGCTCTTTTGGGTTGAACGGCTTTGGCAGATAATCATCAGCGCCCGCCTCTAAACCCGCGATACGATCACTGTCTGAGCCTTTGGCAGTCAACATAATGATAGGAATATCACTATTGTCTTCACGCAAACGCTTACAGATGCTGATACCATCTTCTCCAGGTAGCATTAAATCTAGCACCACCAAAGAGAACAGCTCACGCTGCATCAGCTTATCCATCTGACTGCCATCATGGGCGGTACGCACCACAAAGCCGTCATCTTCTAGAAAACGTTGTAGCAATGAGCGCAAACGAGCATCATCATCTACCACCAATATGCGGTGGGTTAAACTGTCGGTATTGTTGATTTTATTGTCTGACATAATATTTTCCTATTGTTTATTTATTATAGTAACCCAAAGGGTAAAGGGAAAAATACATTTTGCATTTTTGATATCTAAAACAAAATCCAGTTAAGTCTTATGTTATATATGGTTATGATGCCACTATTAATCAATGACTAACTTAATGTGAGCAACTTAATTTGAATAACTGGAGCATAAAGAGATACGGATATAAAGTAATGCTAATGAGCTATTGCTTCATCCCTCTTGTAACCCTAGAATCCCCTATTGCTCATAGAGTGTTATATTAATCCTGACAAGGCATATCATTTAGTGTATAAGATTATGAAACAAATTACACACCTATTACATAGTAGTGCTGTATGGGTTTGTTAATTAATCAAGACTAATTGACAGAAATAAACATAAATATGCAAAAGCGTTTTTATTATGTCAGCTTTTGCTATAATGCCAACCACATTTATTAACTTCGATACGGATATGAACCAAACCGATACCCCAACTACCAACACCCCTACCAGCCAAGGCAGTACTAATTTGCCCGCTGATGTCATTGCCAACATCCATACCAAGCTTGCAAAAGAGCTAGGCATTAAGCCTGCGCAAGTCAATGCGTTTGTTAAGCTTTACGACGAAGGTGCTACGGTGCCGTTTATCGCCCGTTATCGTAAAGAAAAGACGCAAGGCCTGGATGACAGCCAACTACGTGCTTTGGAAAAAGGCTTAAATTATGAACGTGACATGGCGTCACGTCGTGCCAAGATTCTTGAGCTACTACAAAGCCAAGGCAATCTAACTGAAGCATTGCAAGCTCGTATTGAGCAAGCCACCTCAAAGCTTGAGCTAGAAGACATCTATCTGCCTTACCGCCCTCGCCGTCGCTCTTTGGCTGCCAAAGCCCGAGCTGCAGGCTTAGGCCAGGTCGCTGAAAAGCTGTTGACTACTGAGATCACCCCTACTGAAGCATTAGAAGGTTATCAGTTGCCTGAAACCATTACTGATGATACAGGTAATGAGATTGAGGTTGACTTCTCAGATGCTGAAAAACAGCTGGCTGGTGTTGAAGCTATTATCATTGATGACTGGACTCAAGAGTTAGAACTTCTAGATACTTTACGTACTGGGTTCGCCAAAACAGCCACCATCAATTCAAACCTAGCCAATGAAGAGAAGCGTGAAGTCGGTGAGAAGTTTGCAGACTACTTCGAGCACAGCGAAAGCTTAGCACGCCTACCCAACCATCGCCTTCTTGCTATGCTACGTGGCCGTCAAGAAAACGTACTGGTGCTTAAAGTCGATGGTGAAGATGCGCCTTTTGTTGAAAAAATTATCAGCAAATTTGAATTAGATGCCAAACAGCCTGAAGCGCGTCGTGAGTTCTTAGTCGCAGCTGCAAATAGCCTGTGGAAAGATAAATGGCGTCCTCATTTAGAGCACCGCTTATTAACAGAAAAACGTTTGGCCGCTGAAGCCGATGCCATTGATGTTTTTGCCAGCAACCTGCAACACTTATTAATGGCAGCACCTGCAGGCCGTAAAGTTATCTTAGGTGTAGACCCTGGTATTCGCCATGGTGTGAAGATGGCGGTTATTGATGCTCAAGGTCAAGTTATCCGTGATGCTGAAGACACGCCTGCCACAGCTACCGTGTATCCTTTTGCTCCAGACAACAAGATGGAAGAAGCGAAAGCTACCATCGCTGAGCTTTTAAAAGCCCATAACGTTGAATTGGTAGCCATCGGTAACGGTACGGCCAGTCGCGAAACCGATGCCATGATCAAAGAAGTTATCGATGCTGATGATGCCATCACGGCCAAAGCTGTCGTGGTAAATGAGTCGGGGGCTTCTGTTTATTCAGCCAGTGAGCTGGCTAGCGATGAGTTAGCAGACTTAGACGTCTCAATCCGCGGCGCCGTATCAATCGCTCGTCGCTTACAAGACCCATTATCAGAGCTGGTGAAAGTTGAGCCAAAAGCCATTGGTGTCGGCCAATATCAACATGATGTGAACCAGTCTCAGCTGTCTGACAGCCTAGATAAAGTCACTCAAGACTGTGTGAACGCGGTTGGCGTTGATGTGAATACCGCCAGTCCTGCTATCTTAGCTCACATTGCTGGTTTAAACCGCAACGTGGCTCAGCAGATTGTTAACTATCGCAAGGAGCACGGTGCCTTTACCAATCGTGAGCAGTTAAAAGATGTGCCAAGATTGGGAGTGAAAACCTTTGAGCAGGCCGCAGGTTTCTTACGTATTCGTGATGGCGAAGAGCCACTAGATGCTACCGGCGTGCATCCAGAAAGCTATGATTTGGTCAAAGAGATTCTAGAAAAATCAGGCAAAGACATTGCTGAAGTCTTAGGCAATGACAGCGTTATTAACACTCTAGCCACTGATGGTATTGAAGCTGCTAATGATGAAAACATTAGTATTGCTGCCATCAAACAAGAGCTGGCTAAACCTGCCCATGACCCTCGCCCTGAGTTTAAAACTGCTCAATTTAGAGATGACGTAAATAGCGTCAATGATCTAGAAGAAGGCATGCAATTAGAAGGTGTGGTGACTAACGTGACCGGCTTTGGCTGCTTCGTGGACGTAGGTGTTCACCAAGATGGCTTAGTTCATATCTCTGAGATGGCCAACGATTTCGTTGAAGACCCAATGAACTTGGTTAAGCCAGGCGATATCGTCACGGTCCGTGTAATCTCAGTGGATGCCAAACGCAATCGTATTGGCTTTAGCATGAAATCTGAGCAAGCTGCTTCAGCCAAACCTGCTGCGAATAAGCCCGCTGCAGACAAAGCAGAGACTAAAGCTGCTCGCCCGCCACGTAGAAGCAATAAAGCCAAACCTGCTAATAAAGGCGGACGCACTAACCCACGTAATACCAAAGCCAAGCCAGCTGCTAAGCAAAAGCCTGAAGAAAACAAGATTGGCTCATTAGGCGCTTTATTAAAACAAGCCGGCCTTAAATAGCTGCTAATCTAAATTTCTAGTTATACAAAGTTATAAAAAAGGACAGTCCGCATGGACTGTCCTTTTTTGTTTTAGCCAAGCTTTACTAATTAAATAAACCTAAGCAGTTAAATCCACAAACTCAAGGCCCGCATGGTTTTGTAGGCGTTCAATCAAAGTTTCCCCCATAGCCGCAGCCGGAGTCCAAAAGCCGCCCGCAACTTGCTCTTTACTAATGTCTTGTAGCAAACATAGCGCGCTTTGAGCCAACATCTGACAGGTACTGCCATAACCAGGATCTTTATCCCCTGTAACTTTGGTCAACACTTGGTGGTTTTTATTGGTATAACCAAAGAAGCGAATATCGAAGTAACCGTTTTCTTGTTCTGATTTAGAAGGGCCATCACCAGGCTTCGGCAAGACATGCTCATTAAGTAAGTCACGGCTTGGCTTAAACATCATACTGGCAGCAAAGCCTGCAATACCCGCCGTCATTCCATAACTCATCAGGCGCCCTTTTAGGCCAGCTGGCAACCAAATAGCTTCGTCATATTTAAAGTCACGGCCATATTGGTAATCACGTAACTGGTTAGAGCGGTGAACGATGCGAGTGTTAATAGAGGCCATAATAAACGGAGCTACCCAGCGCTCATTGTCAGCGTCCCATTGTGGCAGACTGACATTCTCTTGACGCACATTAGGACGCTTAGCATCATCATTTAAGATATAAGGGTTAGCCAACTGTTTGCGCAGCGATTTGTCCTTGGCTATTTCCTCAAATATTGTCGCCATTGATGAGACCGTTCCGCCAGATAACCCGCCTTTGGCAGCTTTAACCCGCATATTGATGGTGTCACAATATTCACCATGGGCTTTTTGCGCACAGTTTTGGGTAAATAACACGCCCAAATCTGAAGGTAGAGAATCAAAGCCACAAGAGTTGACGATACGAGCGCCCGAATCTTTGGCGGTTTGCTGATACTTATCCAGCATATCTTTGATAAATAAAGCTTCACCTGTTAAGTCGACATAGTCTGTACCATTTTCGGCACACGCTTTGATCAAGGGCTCTCCATACTTTAGGTAAGGTCCCACAGTAGAGATAATCACTTGGGCTTGTGCCGCCATTTCATTTAGACTATCGGCGTCTTCGCTATCAGCAATGATGAGGGGTAATTCACTATTGCCCACCTGTTTTTTGACCTGCTCAAGCTTCTGTTGATTACGGCCGGCAATGGCCCAGCTTACCTCGTTGCTTGAGTCGTCTTCTGCTAAAAACTTTTGTAAATAAGCGGCAACCAATTGGCCCACGAAACTTGTGGCGCCATAAAGCACTATGCCGTATTTACGTTCTGTATTTTTTATGCTTTCATTTGTCATCTAACTTAATCCTTTAAAATATTTATTGTGCCTGTAATTGTGCTTGAAACTGTTGATTTAACGATTGATTTAGCGGCTAATTTATACCGCCAATGGCAATGAAGTCATTAAACCACACTCCCCTATTATCCGAAACTACAGTTTGTAAGATTGCCTTAGTCTGTAGCAATAAAGGCCGTAAAGACCCAGGGTCAGTAAAGTTTCACTTTTTATTCATATTTTTATCAAATGTGTGGTATCACATAGCGCCGTTTAGACGTAAAATAGCTTAATGATTGAGTAAGAGTGAATGTGCTACACTAAATGCAATTTTTAAAGCTGTTTTAAATCATAGTTTTTAAACCATAGTTGCGTAGTAAAAAGCACTTGTTATGATAGTCCTAGCAACTATCAAACCTGCTCAAAAAGATTGATATGATAAATAAACACGCTAATATGTTGATATAACTTTAGTTAAAAAATAACAAGGCAATATTATGAGTAACCCTTATTCTGAATTTAAAACCCAACTACAAGGCTCAATGGTTGCCTTAGTCACCCCTATGTTGGCCAATGGCGATATTGATTATCCTCGTCTGGCTGATTTAATTGACTGGCATATTGAGCAAGGTACAGACTGCTTGGTAGCAGTGGGTACTACTGGTGAATCTGCTACATTGTCTATGCAAGAGCACAGTGATGTGATTCGCTTTTTTGTGAAGCACGTTAATGGCCGTATTCCTGTTATCGCTGGAACGGGCGCTAACAACACCCTAGAGGCCATTCAATTAACCTCAGAAGCAAAAGAGGCCGGTGCTGATTGTGCCTTGTTAGTCGCTCCTTATTACAATAAGCCCACTCAAGAAGGCTTATTTCAGCACTACAAAGCGATTGCTGAAGCTGTAGATATGCCTCAAATGCTTTATAATGTGCCTGGACGTACTGTGGTAGATATCGCACAAGAGACGGTTGAGCGCCTAGCCAATATTGAAAATATTGTGGCCATTAAAGATGCTACCGGCTCTGTAGAACGCGGCAAGTTGCTAATCGAAGCTTTAGGAGATCGTATCGTTGTGCTATCAGGAGATGATGGTACTGCATTAGAGCTTATGAAGCACGGTGCTAAAGGCAACATCTCTGTAACGGCAAATATCGTGCCTAAAGCCATGAGCCAAGTGTTCAATGCTGCTTTAGAAGGTGACTTCGAAACGGCTACCAAAATTCATGATACCATTGCGCCACTGCACAAGCTGATGTTTGTTGAATCTAGCCCAATTCCAGTAAAATATGCTTTGAATAAAATGGGTAAAATTGAGCAAGGCATTCGTCTGCCACTGGTCTGGCTAAACGAGCAGTACCATGATCAAGTTGATGCCGGCTTACGTGCCGCAGGTTTGGTTGACTAACACCAACCCTCAACTGGTTCCCAGTATGTTTAATTTCGGTACTTTTGACTATCAGTACTTTTGAATACAGGCTGTATGGCAGTGAGAAATTTATCTCTCTGCTTATACAGCTGACAAAGGATGACCCATGTCTCACATTGAACTTTCAAATCATTCACAGCCCTCTTTTGCCACGACCTTACGCACAGCAATGAAGGTTTTGGTTATTGGCGCAAGCAGCCTTGCTTTTTTATCAGGATGCCAAGCAACTAAAGGATTTTTTGGTAAAATTGAAGATGGCAGCTTAGCCTATCAAAAGGCTGAAAAACTTGACCCGATTCAATTGCCTGCAGATCAAGAGACCGCTCCTTTTGTTCCGCTTTATCCAACTCCTGCCGTAGGAGTAAACACCCTTGATGTTGAAAACGAGTCTGGTAAACGTTATCAATTACCACCTCCTCATCGTCAAGTATCCACAAATAGTCAAGCTGGCAATTAATCGTCAGCTTTATTATTTATCGCCGCCACTCTACTTTTTTAACCCTCTTTTTAGTAACGCTGACACACCCGCTCAGTACACTATATGCATAGGACTTACATCATGCAGCTTCAAAAACAAGACCTGCTTTACAAAGGCAAAGCCAAATCTGTTTATGAAACAGAGAACCCAGATTACTTAATCCTGCACTTCCGTGATGATACTTCTGCTTTCAACGGCGAGCGTATTGAACAGTTAGGTCGTAAAGGACAAGTGAATAACCGCTTCAACGCATTCATTATGCAAAAACTTGATGAAGCAGGTATTGAGACCCACTTTGAAAAGCAACTTTCTGATGATGAAGTGTTGGTGAAACGCTTAGAGATGATTCCTGTAGAGTGTGTGGTACGTAACTTTGCAGCTGGTAGCTTAGTGCGTCGCCTTGGTTTACAAGAAGGTCAGCCTCTAACCCCACCTACTTATGAGTTATTCTTTAAAGATGACGCGCTAGGTGACCCTATGGTGAACGAATCACTATCAGTATCACTAGGCTGGGCAACTCCTGAACAACTGGCTAAGATGAAAGAGCTTACTTTCAAAGTAAACGACGTCCTAAAACAGTTATTCGACGACGGCGGCTTAATGCTAGTTGACTTCAAACTTGAGTTCGGTGTTTTCCAAGACCGCATTGTACTAGGTGATGAGTTCTCACCAGATGGCTGCCGTATTTGGGACAAAGAAACCAAGAAAAAGCTAGACAAAGACCGCTTCCGTCAGAGCCTAGGTGACGTTATCGAATCTTATGAAGAAGTAGCTCAACGTATTGGTGTGCCATTAAACTAAGCAGATAGCTTATTTATATTTGTTTCTTAATTAAGATTAAGACTATTACCCTACTTTGCTTTATCAAAGCCGACTATGATTAAATTATAGTCGGCTTCTTTGTATTAATAATATCCATATACCCTGAAAGGCAATAACCCTATGTACAAGCTTACTGTATTTATTCCAGAATCAGACTTAGAGCCCGTAAAACAGGCTTTATTTTCGGCAGGCGCAGGCCATATTGGCAACTACTCTCACTGCTGTTGGCAGGTTAAAGGCACTGGTCAATTTATGCCTAGAGCAGGCAGTCAACCTCATATCGGCGAGCAAGATACCATTGAGCAGGTAACGGAATGGCGGGTAGAAATGGTGGTTGCTAAGGACAAAATTTCTGAGGCTATAAAAAAATTAAAGCAGGCGCACCCTTACGAGACGCCTGCTTATGATGTGATTGAAGTGATAGATATCTAACAATTAGTCTAGCTGCGTTAGGATAGCCACTTCTTTGATATAGCTCAATAAGTCGGTTTCTGACTCTTGCAGTAGCTCATCATCATTCATATGTTTTGCATATTCAATCCAGAGCAATAGCTGAAACAAGCTATTGCGTTCTGCGGCTTTGAACTGCTTACAGAACTGTTTTAAGGTGCCTTCATCGTTAATATTTAAACGCGTATACCACCCTTCAACTTTAACCGCCTGCTCTTTGCTAAATCGAATTTGGAATAGAGTATCCACTAAGGCGTGGCGATCTTCTTCACTAATTAGCTTACCCACACGCTTAATTTGACGATTACGAGCGGCTGCACTGGTAATGTCAGATAAAGCCATTAACTCAGCCAAAAAGTATTCCGTTGCCGGCAACTTCTTCATTTGTTTTTTTGATAAAGCTGCCAAAGGCACAGACAACTTCTGTAAGCGCTCATGGGCTTTTTTTAGTTCAGTGCGAGAAACTCGCATGTCATGTTCGGACCAATCAATCATAAAACTCTCAAATTAATAATAAAATAATATCAGCACTCTAATAAAACTTTGGGACGCCTACTACTAGCTTTACTGTCTTTAGTGGCCCCAGTGCAATTTCTCACGGTGTTTAATCATTGCTTTTAGCTCGCTTGGCAAGCTTTGTGACAATCTGGCATACAGCTTCTCTGTAATAAATACCGAGCGGTGTTTGCCCCCTGTACAGCCAATTGCCACCGTAACCGTATGTCTATTGTTATGCAAAAACTCAGGCAACCAGCGGTTTAAAAACTGGTAAATATCCTGCTGCATTTCATCCACTTCTGGAAATTCTGAAAAAAACTCAGCCACTTCAATATCTCGGCCCGTCTTTACTCGTAACTCAGGATTCCAATGCGGGTTGGGTAAGATACGCACATCAAAAACAAAATCGGCATCGATGGGTACGCCAAACTTAAACCCAAACGACAATAAATTGACCGTAATTTGATTGTCCGCCCCTATATATTCACGCACCAACTCTTTTAGTTGATGGATATTAAGACTACTGGTATCGATAGTGATATCCGCATTGCTGGCAATCGACTGCAGCGTCTCAGTTTCTTTTTTAATGGCACTCGGCAGGTTTTTGACATCATAACTCGACATTGCCATTAACGGATGCACTCGGCGGGTGGCTGCAAAACGTGCTACCAATACCGGCTCTTGTGCGGTGACATATAAGATTTTGACGTTATTAACGCCATAAGCCGTTAGCAGCTGCTCATAAATACTCTTAAAATTAGAGGAATCTGCTTGTAAGGTTCGTATGTCTACGCCCAGTGCTAGTTTTTTGATATCCCCATCTGCTGTTAGCTTTTCAGCGGCTGCAGGTAATAACGATAAAGGCATATTATCAATAACGTAGTAGCCTAAATCTTCCAAGATATTCAGCACTGAGGTTTTACCAGAACCGGAACGTCCGGAAACAATCAAGACCTCTACCGCTAACAATTGGGGGCTAGGCTGTTGTCCTGTTTCAGTTTCTGGTTGCTTAGCAGACATATGGCACACTCCCTATCCTTTTAAGACGCTATAAATATTGCTCAAAAAACCAAAGCCAATATGCTTTAAACTTTCATATCAATACCACATACCACACTTAAAAATTAAAAAAACCAATATCTCGTTTCGCATTTTGCTGTCCCTAAGCTAGGCTTGCAGCAAAAACCACAGTTTCAAAGCTCCTGCTAAATATCCACCTCTTGGTTATCCAATAACCGAGCCTTACCTAACCAGGCAGCTACGGCTATTACCCAAGACTGCTTGCCAGCGAACTCAGTAATCGAGGTTAAGTCCTGGTTTCTAACCTCAAGATAATCCACCTTAAACCCTTTAGCATTAATTGCAGTGATACTTTCTTCAATCAAACTTTGTAGCGCAGTCTCACTGGTAGCCCTACCGCTTTGTAATTTAACCGCCAAATCCTGGACTGCTTTATGAAGCTCAGGCGCTGCAGCTCGCTCAGTTTCTGTTAAATACTGATTGCGTGAAGACAATGCCAAACCATCTTCTGCACGAACAATAGGGCCGCCAATTAGCTGGATATCAAAACTTAAATCTCGAACCAACTGCTTAATAATGGCCAATTGCTGATAGTCTTTTTTACCAAATATAGCCACATCAGGCTGTACAATATTAAACAGCTTGGTTACCACAATTCCCACTCCATCAAAATGTGTGGGACGTGATTTACCGCAAAGTATTTGGCTTATACTACCTGCCAATACTTGGGTTGGAGGTGGCATAATGGGATACATCTCGTCAACCGTCGGCGCAAAGATATAATCCGCTTCTGCCTCTATTAGCTTCTCAGTGTCCGCCTCTAAAGTTCTAGGATAACTATCTAAGTCTTCGCCTACCCCAAACTGTGTCGGGTTAACAAAAATGCTGACCACCACGATATCTGCATGCTGCTTGGCCAACTTTACTAAGGAGATGTGACCTTGGTGTAAATTGCCCATGGTCGGCACTAAGGCTATTTTTTTATCGGATCTTAACGGCTTAAGTGCTTCACGTAATGATTTAATTGAATTATAAGTGGTGGTCATGCAGGTATCCTAATGATCTGATCTATTACCAACTAATTAAACTGATGTTCTGGCTGAGGGTAGCTGCCTTCTATAACAGACTTATGGAACAATGCAAACGCCCCTTCTACACTGCCGGCATATTCACTTTTTTGATTTCGCTCATCAGTTAAGAAGTCATGGACAAAACGGGCCACTCGGCCGTGGGTCACACCCAACATGTCATGCATAACCAAAACTTGACCATCGGTATCCGCGCCAGCGCCAATACCAATTACGGGCACATTCACAGCCTCCGTCACTTGTTTGGCCAAGGCAGCCGGAACACACTCAAGCAAAATAATTGCCGCACCTGCTTCGACGACAGCCTTCACATCTGCCATTAATTTGGCGGCGCTATCCTCTGTTTTCCCTTGTACCTTATAACCCCCAAATACGTTTACCGATTGCGGAGTCAATCCTAAGTGCACACAAATTGGTGCTCCAGCTGCGGTCAATGCAGCCACTTTATCTGCCAACTCTGCTCCACCCTCTATCTTAATGACCTGGGCTCCTGCTTGCATAATTTTTCTAGCATTAGCAATGGTGTCCTCAAGCGTGACATAACTCATAAAAGGTAGGTCCGCTAGAATCAGCGCATGCTTATTACTACGAGCTACGTTGGCCGTGTGATATACCATATCTTCTATGGTCACAGGCAGTGTTGACTCGTGTCCTTGCACCACCATGCCTAGACTATCCCCAATTAAGATAGTATCGACCTCAGCATTCTGCATCATTTTTGCAAACATCGCATCATAGCAGGTCAGACAGCTAAATTTACGACCCTCTTTTTTGTATTTATTTAGTGTCGATAAAGTAATCATACAGGGCACCTAAAAGAAGTAAGCAGATGAATGATAAAAGCTACAAACTAAAGATTGTTCATTACAACAGACTAAGACAGACGAGTGAGCCCTGACCAATCCTGACTTTGTTCTAAGTCAGCAATAGGCACTCCGTTAACTTCCACGGTAGGATTCAACTCATATAAGGGTATCAATACAAAATTACGCTGGGTCATGCCAGGATGAGGCACTGTCAAGGTTGGGGTGTTTACTTTCTCGTCGCCGTAAAGCAGCACATCCACATCTAAGCTTCGCTCACCCCAGTGACGCAAACGAACTCGCTGTGCTTGCTGTTCTAATTGCTGGCAAAGACTCAGTAACTCATGGGCATCCAAAGTGGTATCAAGCTCAACCACTGCATTGATGAAATCTGGCTGATCCTGAGGGCCCATAGGCTTGGAAGCATAAAGCGAGGAGGCTTTTACCTGAGTCACCTTAGGATGAGCCTCTAAGCTTTGTATCGCATTATGGATATGTTGACTAGGGCTACCCAGCTCATTGGTAATATTACTACCTAATCCCAGATAACAGCGTTTACTAGTTAAGGCCTGGTCCATGATAACTGACACCCTATGACAGATTATGACTTATTTTTTTCGTTAGCAACTCTTTCACTGACGCTAATCGTAGAGCTGGGCTCACGGCGACGACGTGTGGCAGGTACTCGATCACTTTTAGGAATCACTTTATCAGCAATCGCTACAGCAGCTTTACTCGATTTAGCTTGCTTGCTCTCAGCCTGCTTAGCCTTAGCCGCTTGTGGCTTAGACTCTGCTAATGGCTTAACATCTGATTTACTGGCCTCTGCTTTATTATCAGAGGTAGCCGCCTGTTCACCCTTTGCAGCTTGTAAGCGCTCAGACTGTGAGAGTTGTTGGCTCGGCTGACGACGGCGACGCTGACTAGGAATAGGCTCAGCTTTTGGTAATAGCACTACGTCTTTTTTGACTACCAACTGCGAAGAAACCACTTTATCAGTACTGGCTTTAGCCGCTTTCTGCGCGGTAGGCTTAGCTGAGCTTGAAGGCTCATTTTGCTTGGCTGACTGCGGTTTATTACCAGCTACTTTATGTGCTTGAGCCTGCTGCTTCTCAATATCAGTTTGCTGTGGCACTTGTTTGGCCATTTTATCCGCATTAATGGTAAATAACGGGCTTGGCTGTTTTTTCTGAGGAGACTGCTCACCTGCCAATTTACCTAAAGACAGCTTTTCAAGTTGAGCTCTTTCTGCAGCATAATGTTTATTCTGGGTGCTACTAGTCTCAACTTTTTGCTTTGGAGGCTTAGGCGTATAAGCAGTTTCATTGCTCACTTTAGCTCCTGAGCCAGCTTGGTCTTCCTGACGGTTACGACTGCGATTGCGGTTACGGCTTGATTTGCTAGCGCCGCGGCGACTATCTCCAGCGAAGCTATCAATGGCCTGCTGTTTTTGTTTTTCTGACAGGGTCTGATACGTTTGCCACCATTCGCCCATACCATTGGTCGATTCAGACAATGGATTTAATTCATCATCACACTGCTCACGTAATAACAAGAAGTCAAAAGCTGCTCTAAATCGAGGATGCTCTGCCAGCTGTGGAATTTGCTTCACTCTAGGATTAGCAAGCTTGGGCTGCATGACCCAAATATCACGGATAAACTGCTCAGCAAAACGTGGAATTGCTGTCTTAATACGCTGACGGTCAATAACTTTACTGGCCGCTTGTAGCTGTGCATCATGAAACGGCATGTTTTTCTTTTTAAACTTAGCCAATTGATGCAGGTAGTTGTCCCAAAGCAGTGCCGCATAGAAGAAAGCTGGGTTAATACTTTTACCCAAAGCAATACGTTTATCGGTATTAATCGCTACCTGATTCACCAATCTGCTTGGCTTTTCTGGCGGGTAGATGATTAAATGACGAATCGCTCCGTATTCAAATAATAGCGGCAATAAAGGAACTAAGTAGCCTCCAGTGAACATTTTCTGTGATTCATCATAGAGTCTATGCGGAGAAACTTGATCCAATAAAGCCCAGTTGTCATCATGAAACTGCTGTGATAACTCTTCATCAAACTCAAAACCCAATTTGGCTTTGAAACGTAAAGCACGTAGTAGTCTGACCGGATCTTCTTCAATACGCAAAGGTGCATGACCCAACAATCTCAAGGTTTTGTTTTTGATATCGTCTAACGCATTGCAAAAATCATGTACCACCCCTTTTAAAGGCTCGTAATACATAGCGTTAATTGAAAAGTCGCGGCGGGCGAAGTCTTGATGAATATCACCCCAGACGTTATCACGGACGATCATACCATCACTGGTCGTATGTTCATTCCCAGTAGGCGGTGGCGCACGGAAAGTCGCCACTTCAATCATGTCACGGCCTGAATACACATGTGCCAATTGAAAACGACGCCCAATAATACGGCAACGCTTGCCAAACAAGTCTTTCACTTCATGCGGTCTTGCATCAGTTACGGCATCAAAGTCTTTTGGATTCAGACCCAAAAGTGTATCGCGTACCCCACCACCGACGATATAAGCGTCAAAGCCCGCTTTGCTTAAAGTGGCTATAACTTCGATGATTGAATTGGGTAAATCCGCCTTACTTAACCCTAACTGCTTGGCTGAACGTTCTGCCATGCATCTACTCCCTACAAACTAACAAAAGCCCATGCTTACCCACCAAATGTAAGGCTAAGTAAACTAAGGCATATATAATTGCTAGTGTAACAAATTTTCAAGGTTGGTGCCCAACATACTCAACCTTGGCTACATTAATATCTACTTAGTAATTATTACCATAGTAGTGTTTTGAGTTAGCACCGATTAATAAACCAATACAGAGGCCACCAAAATGAGCGGCAAAAGAGATGCCTGTTTGAGGCATAAGTCCCTCTTTTAAGATAAACCAATAGCTTGCCCCCATCAATATACAAGCCACTAAATAACCCCAACGCTTTGCAAAAACAGCCCCACCTATCATATAGCCAAGCATCGCAAATATCAGTCCTGATGCTCCAATATGGATAGAAAATGGAGAGCCTAGTCCCCAAGTCATTAATCCAGAACCAATAATCAGCTTAACTATCGTTCGGTAAGCATTACGCTCGAACAGTCCAAATAAAAATAAGATTTGCACTAAAACAAGGGTGTTTCCCATTAAATGAGAGAAGTTGCCATGCATCGTCCATGAAGAGGTAACACCGATTAAACTATTCAAGCTTAAGCTACGCGGAATAATCCCTAGGGCGTTCCAAAAGTTAAATAAGACCGTACTATTTAAAAAGTACATGGCCCATATCGGAATCAAAACGAAACCATAAAGGCCAATCACTTGGCTAAGACGATGTTTAATAAGACTAAATACTTTCTGCCAATTCATAGATGTCGCCATATAGGAGGGATTGTATAAGCCCGATAGCTTTTAAACAGACCGCTTGGTTCTGGGAGTCCAAGTATGGTTATAAAGCTTGGAAGTCGAATGATAAGGCACTAAGGCTGTGGGTACATAATTTCTGGCAGCCTCGATATGCTGAACAGAATCATCAAAAAAGATATGCGGGGCAAAAGTTTTTAGGACCGAAGTTTTTTCGAGCCCACCTAAAAAAAATGCCATATCTACCGAAACACCCCACTCACGCAAAGTCTTAATCGCCCGTAAATCAGCGGGAGCATTGCGGGCAGTGACTAAAGCAATTTGAATCGGTTGAAAATCCTCTGTAGGAGGCAACCTGTCTTGCAGCAGCGATAGTTTTATTAATAAATCAGCATAAGGCCCTTTTTCGATAGGCAAATCTGTCATTTTAGCTTCCCTATCATGAAATGCCTTAAGCCCCTTTTGTTTATAGAGCAGCTCACCAGAGTCATCGAATAACACCGCATCTCCATCAAAGGCAATGCGTAATTGATCGGTGTCTAAATCAAAAGTATTTACCGGTGTGGCATCCAATATAGCGCACGCACAAATCTCTGCATCCGCCACACTTTGTGCATCTTCCCTATTGGTAGTCAAAAACAAATCTACCTTAAAGTTAGCGATATAATCAGCAACTTTGCTGCCAGAAATAAAAGCAGATCGGGTGATGCATAGGCCTCGCTTTCTGATAGCATTTAATACTCGTATCCCCGTTTCAGGGCAGCTTTTTGAAACAATAACCACTTCCACTAAAGGAGCCTTATTTTGATAGCCTTCCTCTGCCTGCTGTCCGCAATTATTCAAGTTTAATAGGGCTTGGATTAATGGGAAACCTGCTCCTATTTCTAGTGAGTCATTCTCCCGTTGCTGCATATATTCCCGAAATCTTTGTGCAGCGGTTAACGGATCTTGTTCAATAAGTTGTTCACGATATCTCTCGGACTCATCTAAATCAAAAAGCGCCGTTGCAGAGATTGCAACAATCAAGGTGTTTGAAAGATCTACAGCCATTACTACCCAATCCTCAATCAATCAGTGGTTAACTACAAGGCTTATTATCCCATAAACGTCTTGGTTTTATAGTTTTATATGACTAATGCCAACAGCCTTATAAATGAATTTATCCTCATAAAACAAACACCCTCATCATAACAAAGTACCAAAAAGCAAAAAACCACACTATCTTTTAAATAGTGTGGCCAAAAAATGCTCTAAGGTTAAGTTAATTCAACAGCACTAAAGAGATGGCTGGGAAGGCGACCAAAATAGCCAGTCGCACCACGTCTGAGACAATAAAGGGGGCTACTCCTTTAAACATATCAGACAGTTTAATATGTGGCGCCATCGCTTTAATTACGAAGATATTCATACCCATTGGCGGTGTAATCAAACCAAGCTCTACCGTTAATACCGCGATAATACCGAACCAAACCGGATCGTAGCCTAATGCCACTATAATCGGGAATACGACTGGAATGGTAATGACCAACATGGCCAAAGCATCCATAAACAAACCAAGTAGGAAATACATCAATAAGATACAAAGCAGAACCACCATTGGGCTAACAGCTAATGTACCAATCCAAGATGCCAGTGAATATGACAAACGAGACACTGAGATGAAATAACCTAGTGCTTCTGCTCCCAGTAGCATAAAGAACACCACAGCAGATAAGGCTAAGGTTTCAATAAGTGACTGCTTTAAGCCATCCATACGCATGCCTTTAGCAAAAGCATAAGCCCATGACACAAAAGCACCCACAGCTGCACCCTCTGTCGGCGTAAATAGCCCAAAGAAGATACCGGCAATAATGATGATGAAAATAAAACTAAAGGGAATTAGGCCTGTCAATGAAAGTAGCTTCGCTTTCCAACTCGTAGACTCACCTCGCTTCGCTAAATGGGGCTTCCAGCGCACCATAATCATCACAGTAATCGAGTACATTACCATGCCTAAGATACCCGGCAAAAAGCCAGCAATAAACATATCACCAACCGATTGCTGGGTCAAAATAGCATAAACCAGTAGAGCAATACTGGGCGGAATCATAATACCTAAAGTACCGCCTGCAGCTAAAATACCGCAAGCAAAACCTGGCTGATACCCATACTTCTCCATTTGCGGCAAAGCCACTTTGGTCATGGTTGAAGCTGTGGCTAATGAAGAGCCTGAGATTGAAGCGAAGATGCCCGAAGATCCAATACCTGCAATCCCCAAGCTGCCTCTAACACCTCCAAAAATGGTACGTGTGGCTTCAAACAATTTGCCCGCCATACCAGAGTGAGTAGCAAATACGCCCATTAAAATAAACAAAGGAATGGCACTAAAATCGTACTTAGCTAGCACGTCAACGGGTAAGTCTTTGAGCATTTGGATGGCGCCATCTGGCGTGGTGACTGCGCCAAAACCAAACAGACCGACACCGAGCATGGCTAAGGCCACAGGTACTCGTAAAACAACGAGTAAGATCATAACGACTAGGCCGATAGCGCCAATGATTTCTGGACTCATGCGCCTGTCTCCTCGGCGTCGAAGAACTCGCCTGTTTTAAAGATATTGATAGACTCAATCAGTGAGCGTATGGCAAGCAAAACACTTAAAAAAGCACTGATTAAGTAGATGGGCATCATTGAAATACGAAGATCTTGAGTTACTTTACCAAACTCTATGGCATCAAAAGCGCTCTCGATTAATCCCCAGGTAAAGAAAACACCAATAACGAAAAAGCCCATCATGAAAACGCCCATCATGTAGCCTTTTATGGCCTTGGGCATCTTCTGCGTGAAAACATCAACGATGATTTGTGAACGCTCAACAAAGGCGGCAAAGGCAGCCAGCAAAGCAAACAACATGAAGAATGAAACAATCTCAACACTGCCCTTTACAGTAAAGCCAAAATCACCGCCGGTAAGTTTAAAGACATAACGAGCAACAACATCTAACATGGTTGTCAGAACAATGATGATAAGACTAATACCACCAATGAACTGACAAAACCGTGAAATTAGAGTGCTGATCTTGACCAAATAGGCCATAAGATAACTCCTCTAATTCAGTTAGACCTTACAAGCTGCACTAGCTGCTTTAGCTTTCTCGTAGACATCATCAGCATCAAGACCTTGTGCTTTTAGGTCATCAAGATACTTTTTGGTACCTTTTTCAAGTGGACCTTTCCAGTCTGGATCATTCAATGGATCTGGAATTTCAACAATTTCATCACCTTTGGCTTTAGCGGCTTCAATCGCCATCAAATCATGTTTATCAAATACCTCACCTACTTTATTGGCCAGTGCCATACCTGAATGTTTATCCAAAATTTGTTTTAAGTCATCAGGTAAGCTTTCATACTTATCCTTATTCATAGCCACCATCAATGCTGAGCTATAGAAAGGAATATGAGTATGGTACTTAGTAATCTCATCAATTTTGAAAGCCGTCACAGCTTCCCAAGGGAAACTTAAGCCATCGACCACACCGCGCTGTAACGAGGTATACATGTCGTTAGCAGGCAACCCTACAGGAGAGGCCCCTGCACTCTCAATAATGTCACCAGCGACTGCTGAAGGACGACGAATACGCATACCCTTCATGTCCTCAGGCGTTCGAATAAGTTTATTTGTGGTGTGTAGTGATCCTGGACCTGCGCCATACATGAAGAGTACATGAGAATCTTCATACTCGCTGGCAATGGTGCCGTCTTCATAAAGAGTTTGTAAGATACAGCCCATTTGAGTAGCTGTGTTAGATAAACCAGGAAGCTCAGCAATCTGAGTTAAAGGGAAACGACCGCTGGTATAACCATGAGCCTGTGAACCGATATCAATCGTGCCTTTGACAGCAGATTCATAAGTAACATCCGCCTTACTAAGACCGGCCGAAGGATACATTTCTATCTTTAGTCGACCATTAGACTCTTCTTCGATTTGCTTAGCCCAAGGTCAAAGACCTCTGTACTAATAGAAGAAGTAGCTGGCCAAAAGTGAGAGAAGCGTAAAACTGTGGTTTCTGCTGCAGCAGAGCCATTAGCAGAGTCAGAAGATTGGTTTGAGCAGCCGGTAAGGCCTACAGCTAGTAAAAGAGCCATAGATAATGAGGTACGTAATGACATTATCAATTCCTTTTGATAAAGAAGTAGTAAACTCTATTAATAGTTAATAGAGCGTTTAATTTTAAACTTATAAAGGAGTTGATAAATTGACAGCCACCAACTTATATATATAGTCATAGCCCTTAAAAACAGTCACACAGCCAAAGAAAATAGAAGAATAACGTATCGATACAATCTATTCCCCA
>ERZ808040.1105-NODE-1105-length-19466-cov-5.999484_pt1 | contig 19466 bp, 17 predicted proteins | sample MGYA00380191_ERZ808040 | MGnify/ENA primary metagenome ERZ808040 (study PRJEB31490, sample SAMN06133395) | mouse gut metagenome | isolation source: J6 | host: mice | place: China: Chengdu | collected 2015-05 ...
GCCTCAAATATGCCCTGATCGCAGATGAGAAATCGCCTGCGCGAATTTCTCATCGCGTGTCATCGCAGTAAACTGCTCTGACATGGAGGATTAGTGTGAAAAATGTGACGGAAATATCACATAAAAATATTGCACAGCGTAAAAAACGGCGCGGAAATGGGGATAATTATGTGTGAAAAGAAATGCATGGAAAATTACGAAAGCAATAAAATATGGATAGCACAAAGGGCAGACCCTTATGTGTACAGGCATGGGGACGGCTGCTATTATTTTACGGCTACCCTGCCGGCATACGACGGCATTGCCCTGCGAAGGGCGGAAGCATTGGAAGAGCTGCCATATGCCGGGGAAACGTTAATTTGGGAAAAGCACAAAACAGGCGCAATGGGCGCACACATTTGGGCGCCGGAGCTGCATTACCTGCAGGGAAAGTGGTACATTTACTTCGCAGCAGGAGATGCGGAGGATAAATGGCATATCCGTCCGTATGTGTTGGAATGCAAAGGGCAGGATCCCATGCACGACGGATGGGAGGAACGAGGGATGCTGCAGTGTGCGGAGGAAGATGAATTTTCTTTCCGGTCATTCTCCCTGGATGCCACTGTCTTTGAGCACAAAGGGCAGGACTACTGTGTTTGGGCGGAGAAGATCGGTGTGGGGAAAATGATCTCAAACCTTTATATTGCCCGTATGGAATCACCCACAAAGCTTGCCACGGTGCAGGTTCTCCTGACTACGCCGGACTATGGCTGGGAGCGGCAGGGATTCTGGGTGAATGAGGGACCGGCGGTGCTGAAGCATAACGGGAAGATTTATCTTACGTATTCCGCCAGTGACACAGGGGCAAATTACTGTATGGGGATGCTTACCCTGGATGCAAACGGGGATCCTCTGGATCCCCATTGTTGGGAGAAAAAACGACATCCCGTACTGGCGTCAGAGGACGGAAAGGGAGTCTATGGGCCGGGGCACAATTCTTTTTCTACGGACAGGGAAGGCAATGATGTGATCATTTTCCATGGGCGTACCCGGAAGGAGATCACAGGGGACCCGCTGGATGACCCTAACCGGCATACAATGATACGGAAAATCCTCTGGAAACCCAATGGGGAACCGGTTTTCCGCATATAGGGATTTTCAGGTCCAGGCCCGGCAGTAGCGAACGGCAACAAAAATAATCCTGATTCCTCTAAAGTATTTTTCCAACCTGTCGATAAATATTACATGAAAGCTCAATGAAAATGAGACTTGCAGAAAGGAGGAACTCATATGCGTATTGAAGCGTATAACCAAGTACAGCAGATATATAAGCCGAAACAGTCAGCCAGGAACCAGCAGGCCGGCGCGGTGTCCCGCAGTTCTGACCAGTTACAGCTCAGCACGGCAGGAAGGGATTTCCAGACCGCGAAATCTGCTGTTGCGGCAGTTCCTGATGTGAGGGAGGATCTGGTGTCGTCTATCAAGGCCAGGATTGACAGTGGAACTTATCAGGTAGATACTTCGGCATTTGCCGAGAAGCTTATGGCGAAATTTGATGAAATGAGGTAGGAAGTCCCGTGGCTAGTTTAATGGAGAACCTGATTGATGTTTTGAATCGGGAATGCACTGAATATGAGGGACTTCTGGACTTATCCCAGAAGAAGACGCCGATCATTGCCGGCGGCAATTTAGAAGATTTACAGAAAATCACGGATGATGAACAGAATGTGGTAGTTCGTATCAATCACTTGGAGAAGCAGAGGGTGGAAGTTACGAAAGATATCGCCAATGTGTTGAACAGGGATGTTGAAGAACTGAAACTTTCTAATCTGATCGAGATGTTGGCCGCCAGGCCTGTGGAACAGGAAAAACTGACGGTAGCACATGACCGGCTGCAAATAGCGGTTCGCAATTTGCAGCGTGTCAATGAACAAAATAAAGAATTGCTTACAAATGCATTGGAAATGGTGGAGTTTGAGATGACTCTGCTTCAGTCCATGAAGGCGGCGCCTGAGACGGCAAACTATAACAGGGGCGCTTACAACGCGGGGAACACTATGGGTGTGACCAGCAATGGATTTGATGCAAAGCAATAGATTTTGAGGTGATTGATATGCCATTAATGGGGAGTTTATATGTAGGGGCATCCGGATTGCAGACCAGTCAAAGTGCGCTGAATACCACGGCGCATAATCTTTCTAATGTGGATACTCCTGGATATACAAGGCAGCAGGTACAGCTGTCTACCAGGAGCTATTTAAAAATTTCAACCGACCCTAAATCTGTAAACAATAAGCAGACAGGTTTGGGTGTTACTTATTCCCGAGTAAAATATGTGAGAGATTACTTTCTGGACCAAACATACCGCAAAGAATCCGGGCGCAGTATGTTTTACGAGGTGTCCACGGGAGTGCTGGAGGAAATAGAGAGCCAGTTGGGCGAATTGAACGGCGAGGCATTCCAGACTACGGTGGAGGATCTCTGGACTGCTTTTGAGGAACTGGCAAAAGATCCGGCAAGCTCGGTGACCCAGGGACTTCTGGTGCAAAGGTCGTCCGAATTGATAGAGAGGGCTGCAGCCGTTTATGACGGACTTGCTTCCTATCAGGATAACCTGAATGTACAGATCAAGCAGCAGGTGGATAAGATCAATACCTACGGCAGGCAGCTGGTCATTTTAAATGACAGTATCAGGGCAATTGAAAGCGGCGGCATCGAACATGCCAATGACCTGCAGGATGTCCGGAATAAGATTTTGGATGATCTGTCCCAGCTGGTAAATATGACTTATGAATATGACATGTACGGCAGCGTGTCGGTAAAAATCGAAGGTGTGGATTTTGTAAAAAACGGTAAGTGCTACGAGATTGGCCTGGACGTGGATGAGACTACTGGCTTTTATACCCCGTTTTGGCCTACAAATGCAAAATACTACATAAAGGATGACGGTACGAAAGCCTATAATATAGACGGTGCGGAAGTGTTTGATATGGAGCGCAGGATTTCATCCGACCTGGATACCGATATAGGCGGGTTGAAGGCGATGCTCCATGCCAGAGGCGACCACAGGGCGGACTACTCGGATCTGGACGTAAACGTATGTACCCAGAGGAAGCTTGATAAGCTGGGGATCACCAGGGATGAGTATGAGAGGGATCCTGTACGTTATGGCCGGGAATACTATGATATGGGTATGTCCGACTCTGTATTGATGAATATACAGGGTGAGTTCGACCAACTGATCCACGGTATCGTCACAAGCATCAATGATATTCTGGCAAAAGAAGCGGGAGTGGTATCGGGAACCCTTTCCTACGAAGTTGTCAACCCCGACGGGACCACTTCCACAAAAACGGAGAATGTCAGGTACTGTGAAGTGGAGCCGGACGGTTATCTGAGGGATCATGATGGTATCCCTTTCCAGATGTTTGTGAAGGGGACTACGGAAGGATACACGAAGGTCAAGGGTACCGACGGAAAAGAATATTATATATTTAATGAAGAAAACGGCATGGAGACTGACAGCCTGTATACGGTGAAGAATCTGCAGATCAACCCTCTGCTGATGCAGGAACCTTCCAGGCTGGGATTCAGGAAGGGAGACGGCTCTGAGGACCAGAATATAGCCGAAAAGTTTAAAGACGCGTTCCAGGCGAAAAATTATACCCTGAACCCCAATGTGACAAAGCGGACGAACTTCATTAATTACTACACGGATCTGGTTTCCCAGGTGGGAAATACCGGTTTCATGTTCCGAAGCATATTTGAGAACCAGGAAGGCGCCTTGGAATCCATCGAGGGTTCCCGCCAGCAGGTGGTGGGAGTTTCCTCCGACGAAGAGCTTTCCAATATGATCAAGTTTCAGAATGCTTACAATGCTTCCAGCCGCTATATCAATGTAATCAGTGAGATGCTGGAGCATATCATCAATACATTAGGTGTATAAGTCTTACTTAATACAGGAGGAAAAAGATGCCTTCACAGTTTTTTGGATTAAATATTGCATATACGGGCCTGTTGGCAAGCAATGCCGCATTAAATGCCACCAATAATAATATTGCAAACGTGCAGACCAAGGGTTACAGCCGGCAGGAGGTAAACCAGGTGGCAGCAAGCGCACTCCGGGTTTTCCAGACTTACGGCTGTGCCGGCGCGGGTGTGGAAACCCTGTCCATCGAGCGAATCAGGGACGGGTTCTATGACACGAAATATTGGAATAATAATGCCAAGGTAGGGGAATATGGTATGAAAGAATACTATATGAAGCAGATAGAGGCCTACTTTGATGACAACGGCAAAAATGCCGGATTTAAGACCGTATTTGACCGGCTGATGATTACCGGTATGCAGGCGCTTTTGGATAACCCCAATGATGCCACTACCAAGACTCAATTTATAGGTTACGCAGGCGCCCTGGTAGAATACTTTAACGGTCTTGCCGGCAATTTGGAAAACGTACAGAAGGATATTAATGAGGAGATCAAGGTCAAGGTTGACGAGATCAACTCCATTGCCGGAGAGATTGCTACCCTGAATAAGCAGATTAATACAATCGAGCTTACAGGCGTCACTGCCAATGAGCTGCGTGACAGAAGAGAGCTTCTGGTGGATCAGCTGTCCCAGATCGTGGATGTGCAGATCACGGAATATCCGATTGTAGACTTAAACAATCCCCAGAGGGAGACCGGCGCAAACCGTTATATGGTGAAGATCGCCGGCGGACAGCTGTTGGTGGACGGCAATGAATATAACGGTCTGGAGTGCAGGGCGAGGGAGCTTTATGAAAAGGTAAACCAGACCGATGCGGACGGACTTTATGACGTATACTGGGAGAATGGCCAACGGTTCAGCCTGTACAATGCCGCTATGGGCGGAGCGCTGCAGGGACTGATCCAGATGCGCGATGGCAACAACGGAGAGAACTTTATCGGGGATATCACGAAAGTTGATACCATCAAAGACCAGAACGGTGTTGTCCATGACACGGTCACCGTACAGGTGGGTAAGCCGTACCTTCAGGATCTGAACAAATGTAACCTGTCAGATTCCGGCGGTATTATCGATTTGGGAAACCAGGAATTTTACTACGATTCCTGGAGCTGCGAGATCAGCTATGATGCCAACGGGAAAGCGGTTTATTCTTATACTTTTACCTTATCTGACAAGGAGAAGAATGCTTCCCGGCTGACCAACGACCGGGTAGGGAAAGTTGCGTCCATAGGCGCCAGCCTGTCCTATCAGGGTATCCCTTATTATATGAAGCAGATGAACGAATGGGTGCGTACGTTCTCCCAGAAGTTTAACGATATTTTGACCCAGGGGTATGATTCCAACGGTAACAAGGGCATCCCCATGTTCACAGGCAACCATGCCACGGACGGTGAGCAGTATGAACTTCCTGCAGAAAACAGATATGACAAATTCACATATGAAGAATATCAAAAAGGCGGGAATAAGCCTTTGGTCATAAATGTAGGTCAGGGTACGGAGAAAGAGCAGGACAGCTTTTATTGGGTCACTGCCTCGAATTTCAGCATATATGCGGCGCTGGAAAATGATCCCAGACGCCTGGCTAACCGATATGAAGAAGGCGACGGCGTGGAGCAGAACGATCTGCTTGAAGACCTGAAGAAGCTTGCCACTGACAAAGACAAGATGACTTTCCGCGGGGCATCCGCATCGGAATTCCTGCAGTGTATTTTGTCGGATGTGGCGTTGAACGCTTCCCGGGCGAATATGTTCAGCCAGAGTTTTCAGGATATTGCCAATACCATCGACAACCAGAGGATTTCCATTTCCGGCGTGGATGAAGATGAGGAAGCGGTAAATCTGGTAAAATATCAGAACGGTTATAACCTGGCATCCAAGATGATCCAGACGTTGACGGAGATTTATGACAGGCTTATCCTGCAGACGGGAGTCTAAGCCATATTTGAGGCATAGGTATTAAAGTAGATTTATTTTAACCACATAATTTGTGTATGCGAGTTGGTTGCCATAGGCCAGTAAAAGATTTGTGCGGCAAGACGGCGCGGAAACGGAGAAATTGATGAGAATCACAAATAAGATTATGCAGCGTAACAATTTATCCAATATCAATACCAATAAGGTATATCAGGATAAATTGAGTACACAGATGTCTACCCAGAAGAAGATCAATAAGCCTTCGGATGACCCCGTTGTGGCCATCAGGGCGCTGCGCCTTAGAAGCAGCGTGACGGAGGTAACGCAGTATTACAGCAAAAACATTCCCGATGCGAAGAGCTGGCTCAATGTCACGGAGGAAGCTTTAAAGAATCTGTCCCAGATTATGACCAACATGATCGCCCGGTGTACCAAAGGAGCCAACGGCGAACTGAAGACCGAGGAAAGACAGATCATTCTGGAGGAGCTTAAGGCGCTGGGGGATGAAATCTACAGCACCGGTGACGCGGATTACGCGGGACGCTATGTATTTACCGGTTTCCGCACCGATACTTCCTTGAGTTTCCTGAAGGAGACAACATTGCACTATTCTATAACGGAACAGTTGGGCACGGGTTCCATCGATACGTTGACGTATGTGGACACAGGGAAGCTGCTGGACATTAATTCTGCTAATTTTGATGACACTACCGGCACACCGCCTATAGGCAGTATTGACGAAACACAGATATCTGCCACGGATGTATACCGTATCCGTCTGGCATATGGCGACTGTACCGATGTGGATGCGGACGGAAATCCCATGCTTCCGAAGATAGAGTATACGGATCCTGCCACCGGGCAGACAGCACAGATTCCTCCGGCTCCTGCAACGGTAACGGTGATACATTCCTATGACGACCCTTATAAAAATGTAGGAAAAGGGGATGTGGTCTTTGTTCCGGAGACCGGAGAACTCCTGCTGGGCGAGGACCATTACAAAACATTGATGTCCGTGAAGGACAACGACAGTACCACAAACAAGGATGAAGGGGAAATCCGGGTCACATATGCGAAGGATCACTGGAATAAGGGAGATTTGCGCCCCCAGCACTATTTCGCATGTACCTCTACGGATGCTGACAAGAATAAGATAGAATATAATTCAACCTACTTGGACGGAAATGTGGCGCGCCAGGAGATTGAGTACGATGTAGGCTTTAATCAGACGATACGTGTTAATTCTACTGCGGATGAATGTTTCCAACCCGGTATTGGCAGAGAGACGGATGATATTGTCAATGCCATGCAGGATGTCCTGGATTTGGAAGGCACTATGGCGACACTGGAAAAGCTGAAGAAAGAGCACGAAGGCGATCCGGCCAAGACGAAAATCATTGAGAGGCAGTTGGAGGCGGTGGACAAAGCGCTGACTTATGCAAAGAATAAGGAGCAGAAGCTTTTTGAGAAAGGGATCACAACTTATCAGAAGCATTTGGACGACTCTAACTTATGCATCACTAACTGCGGTACACGGAGCAGTAAGCTGTCCCTGATTGAGAACCGTATGCAGAACCAGAAGACTACTTTCGAAACACTGAAAAGTGAGAATGAGGACGCAGATATCACAGAGGTTGCAATCCATCTGAACAGTGCGGAACTGACTTACGAGGCGGCATTGATGGCTACCGGTAAGGTGATGCAGACGACTCTGCTGAATTTTATCTAATAGTAAATATTTGGAATGTTCAGGCCGCAGCGCGGCAGAATGTGAGGAACCATGAAGATTAACACAAGAATATTCGGAGAAGTTGAGATTTCCGAGGATAAGGTTATCAATTTTGAGAATGGGATTATCGGGTTCCCGGAAATGAAAAGATTTGCCCTGATCCATGACGAAGAAGTGGGGCAGGGAGCAGGCATCCGTTATATGCAGTCTTTGGACGAAACAGGTTTTGCCATGCCTGTAATGGATCCTTTGATCGTAAAACCCGATTATGACCCGGAAGTGAACGACGAACTGCTGGCGTGCCTCGGGGACATTACGGAGGATAGCCTGCTGGTTTTGGTGACGGTATCCGTACCTGGAGACCTGACCAGGATGAGTGTGAACTTGAGGGGGCCTCTCGTGATCAATGTTGAGACCCATATGGCCTGTCAGGTTATTGTTGAAAACAGCGAGTTTCCTGTAAAATTCCCTATTTATGAAATTTTACAGAGCGGAAAGGCGGGTGTGTGAGATGCTGGCATTGTCCCGTAAGAAAAATGAAGCTATCGTTATCAATAATAATATTGAGATTACGATACTGGAGGTTAAGGGCGACCAGGTGAAGATTGGCATCCATGCGCCAAAAGAGGTTCCTGTATACCGAAAAGAGGTATATCTCCAGATTCAGGAAGCCAACAGTGAGGCTGTCAGCGCGGAAGGGATGGGAGCGCTGAAGGAGATGTTCGGAAAATCATAAGGAAGAAGCCTGCGGAGCGGGCAGATGGTATCTTGCAGGGAGGCAGAAAAAAATCGTGTCTCCCTGTTAATTTTTTTTCATGATTATCCGATAAATGATTTAGATACGCACCCAAATCTGAATGTCCGAGTGGGACGGGAAGGCGGTGCATAACAAAATTAAATAATCACACATGGAGGTGGGAAAATGGCAATTGAACCAGTTTCAAGCATCATGACGGTACAGGCACAGGGAAGTGTAGTACAAAAGCCGAAGGCTCCCGCGCAGACGGAGAAGCCAGAGGGTGCGACCAGCAGCGTCCAGGCTGCGGAGCAGGTCGATAAAACTACTAATATTGTGGAGAATGCACAGGAAAAAGGCCAGTCCGAGAACGGGGAGCAGTCGAAAGACCAGCAGGCAAATATTGAGCAGATTCGCAAGGCAGTGGAAAAATTAAACAAAAACCTGTCGAATTCCGAGGCGGTATTTGGCATCCACGAGGACACAAACCGTGTAACCATTAAGATCGTGGATAAGAGTACCAAGGAAGTCCTGAAAGAACTTCCGCCCGAGAAGACCCTGGATATGATCGCCAAGGTTTGGGAGCTTGCGGGAATCCTGATAGACGAGAGACTTTAGAAGAAAGGTGTGGTAACAGTATGGCAATGAGAATGAGCGGACTGATGTCCGGCATGGATACGGAGAGTCTGATACAGCAGCTGGTGGAGGCTAAAAGCGTTAAGGTGAAGACGGCTAAAAAGGCCCAGACAAAGCTGAACTGGAAGCAGGATGCGTGGAAAGAACTGAATACAAAATTAAAGAATTTGCAGTCCAAATTCCTGAGTAATATGCGTTTCAGCTCCGCCTATACCAAGAAAGTATCCAAGGTTTCTAATTCCAGCATCGTAAGCGTGATCACCGGTGAGAACGCCGTAAACGGCGTGCAGAACCTGGAGGTGAACCAGCTGGCCAAGACCGGATACCTGACAGGCGGGGTGGTAGAACACGGTACAGACGGGGAAACGGCAAATGCATTGACGAAGATCAGTGAGCTGAAAGGTTTTACCGGGGCAGGCAAGATCAATGTGACCACCGGGAAAACTTCCGTGGACATTAATATTACGGAGGATACAACCATTTCGGATGTGCTGACCCAGCTTAAGGATGCAGGTTTGAATGCCAGCTTCGACGCGAAGTGGGGGCGGTTTTCCATTAGTGCGAAGGAGTCCGGTGTGGCAAATGATTTTAGCATCACCGCTTTGGATGACAACGGCGAAGCAGCACTGGAAGCGATGAAGCTGAATGTGGATCTGAAGGACGACAAAGCATCTCTGGCGGAGTACCGGAAATATGCGGCATACTTTGTGGCAGGGGACAGGGCAGCGACCCTTTCCAACATGAAGGCTTTGATCGATAAGGATGTGGCTTCCAGGACCGAATCATACCTGAACCAGTATAAGTCCATGACAGCTTCCCGCGATGCGGCTCAGAAGACCATTGACGACATCAACAAAAAATATGCGGATAAGGGTATCACCCTGGATACGGCGGAGAATTATAAAACCCAGATCGAAGCAAAGAATAAAGAAATTGAAGAGCTGAATGAAAAGCTGAACGCAAAGGATTCCCCCTTTACCGAAGATGACAAAAAAGCGGCGGAAGAGAAGATTGCCGCATTGCAGGAAGAGGTAAAGGATCTCTCCGAGAAGAAAGCAGACGCGGAATCCCTGGCTGCCAATACGGAGTCTGTGACCAAACTGAATGACCAGATCGCCAACGTGGAAAGCTATGTTACCATTACGACTGGAACAGACAGCAACGGGGAGACAACATACAGTGCTGCAGCGACTTCCAAACTGACCGGCGAGGTGGAAGACCGTTATTATGCCAAGGCAGAAAAGGCTCACAGAGTAATAGAGGAATATGAGGCATCTTTGAACAATCCTTCGGCTGGTGACACATCCGGGATAAATATGGGAGCAACCAAGGTATCCGGCCAGAATGCGTTGATTACCTTGAACGGCGCTACTTACGAGAATTCCAACAATGCCTTTGAGATCAACGGGTTGACCTTTACGGCGCTGGCGGAAACAAAACCCGGCGAGTCCGTTACCGTTACCACTGAGCAGGATGTGGACGGCATTTATGACATGGTGAAGAGCTTCCTGAAGGAGTACAATTCCATTGTCAATGAGATGGATAAACTGTACAATGCGGATTCCGCCAGAGGGTATGAACCTCTGTCGGATGAAGAAAAGGAAGTGATGTCTGAGAAAGACATTGAGAAGTACGAGCAGAAGATCAAGGATTCCCTGCTTCGGCGTGACGAGAACCTTTCTTCCGTCAGCGCGGGCATGAAGAGCGTGATGTCAGCCGGAATTGAAGTCAACGGGAAGACAATGTATCTGTTTGACTTCGGTATTGATACACTTAGTTATCTGGTAGCTCCCGATAATGAAAAGAATGCATACCACATTGCAGGAGATACAGATGACGGATATACTGCAGGAGATGCGGATAAGCTGAAGACAATGATTGCCAACGATCCGGATACGGTAATTGATTTCTTTACCAAGCTTTCCCAGAATCTGTACGGCAAGATGACTGATATGTCAAAGTCTGTGGACGGCTACCGTTCTTTCGGAAGCTTCTATGATGACAAGAAGATGAAGTCGGATTATGACGATTACACTTCCAAGATTAAGGATTTGGAACAGAAGCTGAATGATTACGAGGACAAATGGTATAAAAAGTTCAGCGCCATGGAAACTGCCATGGCAAAGATGCAGCAGAATGCAAATGCAGTGACATCACTGCTGGGAGGTTGACGATATGGCATTACCCAATGCGTATGCCCAGTATAATAACAGTAAAGTTCTGACGGCGACCCCGTCAGAACTTACGCTGATGTTATATGAAGGGGCGATCAAATTCTGTAATATTGCACTGATTGCTATGGAGCAGAAGGATGTACAGAAGGCACATACCAATATTGTGAAGACACAGAAAATAGTGGAGTACCTCAGGCAGACGCTGGATATGAATTATCCGGTGGCAAAGGATTTCGAAGACATTTATGTATACCTGGAGAAGCGCCTGGTACAGGCAAATATGAAAAAGGACCATGAGATATTAGACGAGTGTCTGGGGCATTTGCGGGAGATCAGGGATACCTGGAAGGAAGTCATGCGCATGAACCGCGAGAAGGGAAACATTTGATGGAAAATCAACTGACTGTTTTATCCGAGAGCCTTGACAAAAAGCTGCAGGTATTGAGGGAAATCCAGGAGTATAACAAGGAGCAGGAGCAGATTTTTTTGGCGGATACTGCTAATTTGGATGAATTTGATGCCGCTATTGAGGAAAAGGGCCGTCTGATTGAGAAGCTGGAGAAACTGGACGAGGGTTTTGAATCTGTGTATGGCAGTCTGGCAGCGGAATTAAAGGGTAATCGCGAAAAATATGTAAATCAAATCAAAGCGTTACAGGACAAAATACGCCGGGTGACGGAACTGAGCGTTTCCGTCCAGGCGCAGGAGCAGCGCAATAAGAAGCTGGTGGAACAGTATTTTGCTAAGGCACATAACAATATCAGGCAGGAGCGGAAGAGTTCCAAGGCTGCATTTAACTACTATAAGAATATGAACGGCGGCGCCGTGCCGCAGTCACATTTTATGGACAGTAAAAAGTAGACGTTTCAAGCAAATAAAAAAAATAAAAAAAATTTATTTTAGCACTAAAGTATTTGCAGGACGCACCGATATATATTACAAGTAAAGCAAATGAACATATAGTTCAGGGCTTTCTTCATAAAGTAATCGGAAGCCATTCGCACATTGGCGGAAGGTTACTGTGATTACTACCGGGAAGCTGGAATGTGCGAGCCGGGTGAACGGTAGGAAAAAATAATTGGCCTCAGGGAAGAGGTCGTCAAATTCAAGGAGGAATATATTATGGTAGTACAGCACAATTTAACAGCAATGAACTCTAACAGAATGCTCGGCATCACAACAGCAAGCCAGGCAAAGTCAACTGAAAAGTTGTCATCTGGATATAAGGTAAACCGTGCGGCAGATGATGCAGCAGGGTTGGCAATTTCCGAGAAGATGAGACGTCAGGTTCGCGGCCTTACACAGGCAGCTGCAAACGCACAGGACGGCGTTTCCATGGTGCAGACAGCAGAAGGTGCTTTGAACGAAGTTCATGACATGCTTCAGCGTATCAATGAGCTGTCAGTTAAGGGTGAGAACGGCACACTGACCTCCAGTGACCGCAGCTACATCAACAGTGAAGTTAAGCAGCTGATGAGCGAAATTAACCGTGTAGCTTCCACCACTACTTTCAATGAGAAGAACCTGCTTACCGGTTCTTGCTCCAATGTTAGCCTTCAGGTAGGTGCAGAGACCAGCCAGCATATCACCCTGAAGATCACATCCATGAACTGTAGTGGTCTGGGTCTTTCTGGCAGCGTTAGCAGCGCATCTACAGCAGGTGCTCTGAACAAGAGCTGTAAGAAGGCTATTGCAGCACTGAACAAGCAGCGTTCCGATCTTGGTGCAGTTCAGAACAGACTGGAGCATACGATCAACAACCTGAACAACATTGTTGAGAATACCACCAGCGCTGAGTCTGCTATCCGTGATACCGATATGGCAACAGAGATGGTTAGATACGCTAACAACAACATCCTTGCACAGGCAGGTCAGGCAATGTTGGCACAGGCTAACCAGTCTAACCAGGGTGTACTTTCTCTGCTGGGTTAATTTTGAGAGTTTAAAGCGAAAACTACCGAAAAGGGGTTGGCATATGCCAACCCCTTTTTCAACGGACTTTATAGCGGGCAAATCAGCAAGGCTTGCTTTTTGTGAATAAAATAACTGCTATAATAATAGGTTTTTGAAATATTTGAACATATCTTTATGGAAAGATAAAAATTTTATAAAAAGCTATAAAGTATTTGTAGGATCTTCCGATATACATAACAAGCAAAGCAAGTTTACTTAAGCGGGCCTAAACGAGGGGTTAGTCCAGCAGGTAAACCATACAATAGACAGGGCCTCAGGGATGAGGTGCAAATTCAAGGAGGAAGATACCATGGTAGTAAAACACAATTTAACAGCAATGAACTCTAACAGAATGCTCGGCATCACAACAGCAAGCCAGGCAAAGTCAACTGAAAAGTTGTCATCTGGATATAAGGTAAACCGTGCGGCAGATGATGCAGCAGGGTTGGCAATTTCCGAGAAGATGAGACGTCAGGTTCGCGGCCTTACACAGGCAGCTGCAAACGCACAGGACGGCGTTTCCATGGTGCAGACAGCAGAAGGTGCTTTGAATGAAGTTCATGACATGCTTCAGCGTATCAACGAGCTGTCAGTTAAGGGTGAGAACGGCACACTGACCTCCAGTGACCGCAGCTACATCAACAGCGAAGTTAAACAGCTGATGAGCGAGATTAACCGTGTAGCTTCCACCACTACCTTCAACGAGAAGAACCTGCTGACCGGTTCTTGCTCCAATGTTGACCTTCAGGTAGGTGCAGAGTCCAGCCAGCATATCACTCTGAAGATTACATCCATGAACTGTAGTGGTTTGGGTCTTTCCGGTAGTATCACTAGTGCATCTGCAGCAGGTGCTCTGAACAAGAGCTGTAAGAAGGCTATTGCAGCACTGAACAAGCAACGTTCCGATCTCGGTTCCGTGCAGAATAGACTGGAGCATACGATCAACAACCTGAACAACATTGTTGAGAATACCACCAGCGCTGAGTCCGCTATTCGTGATACCGATATGGCAACAGAGATGGTTAGATACGCTAACAACAACATCCTTGCACAGGCAGGCCAGGCAATGTTGGCACAGGCTAACCAGTCCAACCAGGGCGTGCTTTCCTTACTTGGTTAATTGTGGGATCATAATTAAAAAAATATATAAGATAAGAGAGACTGGCATCTGTCAGTCTCTTTTTTTAACAAAATCGTTTAAACGTGTTGACTTTTATCCTTTATCGGTTATAATCAAATCAAAGCATATATTCCATATTAAGCGTGGCCTCAGTGATTAGCATTGTGTGCTGCACGTGTTCCGATTATCTTTGACTATATTCTATTTTACGGAAATTCATGCTTTTAATCCCATTATAAATAAAAAGCAGGAGTTTTTGTTTCATAGAGTGCCATGGCTCCTGCCCATATGCAAGGAGGATAAAGATGGCAGGTAACAGAGAGTACAAAAGTGATGTTTTCAGTATGCTGATGGAAGACAGGAACAATGCCCTGCAACTATACAATGCAGTGAATAGGTCTGAGTATGCGGATCCAGGGATAGTACAGTTTCATAACCTTGATAAGGGAATCTCCTTATCGGTGCGCAACGATGCGGCTTTTGTCCTGGATATGAGTCTCAGTATTTATGAACACCAGTCTACGGTATGCCCCAACATGCCGGTAAGGAGCCTGGTTTACTTTTCCGTAATGTTGAAGAAGATTATGAAAGACCGTAACATTTATGGAAAGGCATTAGTTAAGATACCGACTCCCAGATTTGCCGTTTTTTACAATGGCGAGGAGGATCAGCCGGAGCAGTATGATATGAAGTTGTCCGATGCATTTGAAAAAAGTACCCCGACTCCGGAAATCGAGTTAGTCTGTAGAGTCTATAATGTGAATAAAGGGAAGAATGCTGAGCTGCTTGACAAATGTGTATGGTTAAAGGAATATGCGGCTTTTGTAGATTATGTTAGAGAGTTTCACAGAGAAAATGGTTATGAAGAGCTTGAAAATGCAATAGAGAGGGCAATAGACTGCTGCATACAGCAAAATGTGTTAAGGAAGTTCCTTATGGAGCATCGTTCGGAGGTGGTAAAAGCAATGACACTGGATTACACATTTGACAGACAGATCATGTTGGAACGTGAGGAGGCCAGGGCGGAAGGACGTGAAGAAGGACGTGCGGAAGGACGTGAAGAGGGACGTGCGGAAGGACGTGTGGAAGGGCGTGAAGAGGGGCGAGCAGAAGGCCTCAAGGAAGGCTTGGAAGCGCTTATTTCCATTTGCAAAGAGCTGGGTGTACCTTATGAAGAAACTGCCGATAAAATAAAGCAAAAGTTTTCACTTAAAGACCAGGATGTCTTAAAAAACATGCAGTTATTCTGGTAGACAAGAAGGGATGGATTGGAGGATAGCCATGGAGGTGACGCAGTTAGAAAAAGTCACAGTATTTTGTTTGGATAGTGATGAATTTGAAAACGCAGGGATAAAAAACAGTTGCCTTATCCAAACAGAGACTCCCTACGTTGCATTTGTGCTGGATTCGTTAGTAGGGATTGAGGAGTTTCTGACGGCGGTTAAAGAAGAGGAAAAAGATATTTTGCCGGATTGCGAAAAGGAAGGCTTGACGGTATACCTTTCCGAAAAGACAGTGAACTATAAGACTGATTATATTGGAACGTTTGAGTTGGTTTACGATTCCATTGCTGCGTTACTTTTTTCGAAAAAACTGATTCAGAGGACGGGGGCATTTAACTCTATGCTGTCCGGAAAAACCAATTTTGAGTTTGTGTGCCGTGTGGCCGGTGAGATAGAGGCGTGTAAACTGCGGCAGGCAGTATACAGCATAGATATCCCGGCAGAAGACAAGGGTTTGGCTTATATGGAGGAAATTGCGCGGACTCTCGCGTATATGATACGGTATCATATGAACCATCTGCATTCACTGGGATTAACGGATCCTGTACTCTCTTCTTTCTGCAAATATGCACGGGAGAAGGACATTTTTCCGGTATTTCAACAGCAGATAAATTTGTTTTTGTCGGATGAGAGAGTATATGAGAAGGTGGCAAGACAGACTGCGCCTTTTATTATTCTGCGGGGAGATGATACCTGCGGAGGAGTTCTGCAGGGATTTGCTGATGAGTTGGCAGACGGTTTGATCCTTAATGGACAGGCGGTTATTTTGATAGATGATAATCCAGAAGTCTTTGGCGAACTGCAAAATATGGTGTGCAAAGGAATTGTGGGATTTCAGAATAAAGCGCTGGAGATTGATTTTTTTCGGAAAATCCATGGGCCCAAGTTTCAATTTTGGTTTGACAATCCACTTCGTTTTGAGAATGTGCTGAGATGTCTTCCTGATAATTACTTTATACTGTGCCAGGATGCAAATTATGCAGCGCTAATCAGAGATTACTACCGCACAGGAAATGCAATACAATTTCCGCCCGGCGGAAATCTTCCTTTTGATGTCCCTTGTGCCTTGGCTGAAGGAATGCAGCCTTGCGAGGTAGAAGAACGCCCCTACGATATTGTATTTATGGGAAGTTATTTTCAGGATTCGGCTAAGAATCTTGAGGGATTTGATATAGAGTTTTATGATTATATGCTTCTCCATCCCAATGAGACTTTTGAGCAGGGACTCTCTGATCTTTTGCGGGAAAGAGGCAGGGAGACAGACGAGGAAGGCTTTGCGGCACTGTGCCTTTCCTTGAAGCAGGCTTGTAGAATGGTTATCGGGCATTATCGAAATGAGGTCATATCTACTGTGCTGAAGGCGGGTTATACTCTGCATGTGTACGGCGACAGCTGGAAGAGCTATGAAAGAGAAGGAAAGGAACGTTTAGAGATACATTCTTATGCCACCGTGGAAGAATCCCGGAGAGAGCTTGCAAAGGCTAAAATAGGATTGAATATTATGAGCTGGCATAAGGCGGGGATGACAGAACGAATCGCCAATATCATGCTTTCCGGCGCGGTTTGCCTGACGGAAGAGACAATGTATCTGCGGGAGCACATGCGGGAAGGGGAAGAAATCGTCTCATACCGCCTGGACAGGCTTGAGGAACTGCCGGGAAAAATAGCGGAATTATTGGAAAATCCGGGATTGCGGGAGTCAATTGCGGATAATGCACGGCGTACTGCGCTGGAAAAATATACCTGGGAGCGCCGTGCGCAGGAACTGGTTAGGCTGTCCGAGAGTGCGGAGAAAAAGGCGTTGACCATATATGTGGCGACCCATGTTAAATGTGACCCCCCTCCTGACCCAATCTATGTGCCCCTTCATGTGGGAAGGTATGGAAAGCCGGATCTGGGATATTTGGGCGATGACACGGGGGAGAATATTTCAGATCTAAATTTCCTTTATGGGGAATTGACAGGCCTGTTCTGGATATGGCAGAATGTGGAGGATATAGATTATGCAGGTTTATGCCATTATAGAAGGTATTTTTTAAACGTAAAAGGGCAGGCAATGGATAAGGCAGATTATATCCGATTGTTGGAACAATATGACGCTATTGTTCCAAGACATGCAGAGTGTTCGGGGAGTTACCGTCAGCATTTTGGGCGAAGCCATAACGGTGGGGACATGGATGCCGTAGGGCGGGCGCTGAAGCGTATTTACCCTTCCTACGCAGCGGCGTATGACCAGGCCATGGGAGGGACTGTATTTTACGGCGGGAATCTGGTGGTGACGAAGCTGCCAATCCTGAAAGCTTATGCGGAATGGTTGTTCCGGATCTTTGTAGAAGCATCGGAAGAAATAGATGTCAGCAGCTATGATGATTACCATAAGCGAGTGTATGGTTTTCTTTCGGAGCAAATGTTTTATGTATATGCAATGGCAAACGGACTGAACTGTCATGAAGCAGTAGTAGGAATTTCCAGAGAAAAGGCGGAAACGGGTGCGTTGAAGGAGAAATGCAAACAGCTGCTCAAAGAAAATCGGGTTGATGAGGCAAGGCAATTGTTTGATGCCCATTTGGCGGCAAGGCCGGATTTACTGTTGCCGGGATCGGATATAAATGGTGAACTGCAAGCTATTTACAGGCGGCTGATCAACTAATGCAATTTTATATGGGAAACGCAGATATGGGAGATAGATATGGAGGAAAAAAAGAGGCTGGTTCTGTTCCGTGGAGAATTGGACACGTTAAATTTGTTCAGTGAACAGCTTAAACAGGGTTTTTTGGAACTGGAATATGAAATATTTGACTTTGACCTATGCCAAAGTGCAAAAAGCCTTGGACAGCTATACGAATATATGCAGACGGGGCCAATAACGGCAATGATTGCTTTTAACAGCATGTTTTTCGGAATGACAACTCCTTCCGGGAAAAATATGTGGGAGGTTTTGGGAATTCCATGTGTGAATATTTTGGTGGATCACCCTTTTTGGTATCACAATATCTTAATGCGAATGCCTTCTACCGGGATAGTATTGTGTATTGACCGCAACCATATGGACTATGTTGGCCGTTTCTACCCCAACATTACCTCTAACGGTTTTATTGCACACGGAGGTACAGTTTTATGCCGGAAGCAAAAACCTATATCGGAGCGGAAAACGGATGTGCTGTATGCAGGGAGCTTATATGCAAATTACATACGGAAACCGGATTTTTCAGGGTGGAATTTTCCGGCAGAACAGATTTGCGACCGCAGTATACGGCACTTGCTCGCACATCCTACGGATACGATAGAAGCCACGGTTGAGCGGATGCTCCGGCAAGAGGGAGTAAACTTGCCGGACGAGGAACTGCGCAGGTTTATATCCTCCTGTGTATACATAGAGAGGGCGGTAAGCTCCCATTTCCGGGAGATGATAGTGGGATCGGTTGCAAAGGCGGGGATTCCGTTGGCCCTGTATGGTGACGGGTGGTCAGGATGCGATTGGATCGGGTTGCCCAATGTCCGCTATGGCGGGAGAGTTTCCCCTGAAGAAATCCTGGATAAGATGGGGGACAGTAAGATTGTGTTGAATACGTTGCCTTGGTTTAAGGATGGCAGCCATGAGAGAGTGTTTAATGCCATGCTGTGCGGAGCCGTGGCGGTATCGGAGACATCCCGGTATTTGGAGGAAACACTGCCAAAGGATGCCTGGGTATCCTATGGACTGTCTGACGCAAGCTTATCAGCGTTACCCCGGTGCATTGCCGGCCTGCTTTCAGACGAAGAAAGATTGCAGGCAATTGCATCTGCCGGGCAGAGGCTGGCGGAGGGGTCACACACATGGAAAGCTCGTGCACGGGAGCTGCATGAGGATTTGCTTTCGTTTTTACCATAAAAGAGCTAATATGATTCGTTGTCGGGAATTTGCATGTCGCAGAAAGGGAAAGTCAATCATATGATATATGTAGCTGTTTTC
>ERZ808040.1109-NODE-1109-length-19382-cov-3.729966_pt1 | contig 19382 bp, 18 predicted proteins | sample MGYA00380191_ERZ808040 | MGnify/ENA primary metagenome ERZ808040 (study PRJEB31490, sample SAMN06133395) | mouse gut metagenome | isolation source: J6 | host: mice | place: China: Chengdu | collected 2015-05 ...
TTAGGTGCTTTCAATTTTTTCTTTAATACCAGAAATGTAGTTCAGAACATTCTGCATTTATTTATGCGACGCTAGTGGGATAATGTGAAAAAATTAAAGGATGTGCAAGACAAAAAGGATTACTTGATGGGCTATCATAAGATTAGTGAGACACCAAACTTTATGTATAATGGAGAGATGGTGACACCTCAAAAGGTAACGTTACAAACAGCTAAGACGCTATTGCAATTCCAAGCACACTTTTTATTGAAAAATCCAGTAACATTAACTGGAAAAGAGAGGATTGTCGATGAATTTTCAAAAGTGAATAAACTGGCGAACTATAATAGCAAAAACCTGAAAATATTATCTGAATTATTGAAATTTGGTTCTGTCAGTGAATATGTTTTTGTCAATAAAAAAGGGTATATTGACAGCAAAATTATTCCAGCCGATGAAGGAACACCAGTATATAATCAGCACAATGAAATGATAGCATTTATTCAATCTTATGTGTTTGATGGGATTGGGTATTATACGGTGTTTGAGGAAGATGTAGTAAAAGAATATAAGCATGAAGGTGAAGCGGTTCATCTGATTGGACAACATGCTAACCTATCAGGACTACCTATTCATTATCATAGTAAGAGTGAGTATAGCGAAGTGGAAGGCAGAAGTGCGTTGGATGACTTCATGAACCTATTGGATGATATGGAGATGTTATTGAGTAAGACGCTTGACGCAACGTATACATACTTCCAAGGTATTCCAGTGTTATCAGGTCAACGTTTGAATACAGCAAATGGTATTCCGAAAGAGATCGTGGGCGGAGGATTAGTATTAGATGATGGTGCTACATTTGAGTTCGTATCTAATGAGTTAGATATCAAGGCGTTTGAAGTGCTATATGACAAACTGAACCAACAGTTATTAGATGTAAGTGCAACACCTGCTGTAAGTATGAATAGAACGGATGTAACTAACCTGAGTGAAACATCTATTCGTTTACTCTTTAGCTTAGCAGAGGTGAAGGCATCTGAGAACGAGCAGTACATGAGAGAGGGTATGCTTGAGCGTTATGAACGTGTTCGTAAGCTACTGGCTTATAGAGGTATTGACATCTGTGATGACGAGTTCGCAACGTTGGACTTACTATTCAAATACAATAGACCGTCAAACGATAAGGAACAGATTGACAACTTGAAGACGTTAAGAGAGATTGATGGCATCAGTGTTGAGAGTATGCTTGAGAGGAATCCATATGTTAATGACGTTGCTCAAGAGATAGACCGAATGGAGATGGAAGGTATGTTGAAAGAGGACGTCAGGGTTGATGTTACAAAAGAAAATATAGCTGAGAATAATTGGGGAAAAGCCAACAATAGCAAGGATAATGAGTAAAGGTGTAATATTGAACTTTTTGAACTGTTATATATAGGGGTGTTGAGTTGTCATTAAAAAAGTCGTGGCGATATTTTTGGTCGGCTGTTATGGAAAACTCAAAAAAGTGCCAGTGATAAAAAACGTTCGCTGTTATAAGGGGTATATTCATAAGGTAATATAAGGACTATTATAACACCAATTCATTAACATATATATGTTTATAAGTCAATAGTTATATATGAATTGTCATAATTAATGTTTATGCGGTAATATGCAATGATATACATAGAGAAATGTATAATCCGTAAGAACGTTGATATGACAGTGTTTGTAGGTGATGATTATATGTAGTAATCATTACATGTATATATAAATATAAAATGACATTTATTCCCATTACCCCATGAGAACAATTGTTCCGCCCTCCACTCTCTATTTTTCACGCACATAAATTTTGCCTATATCTCGCCTATTTCCCCTATGCCTTACCCTTATAATCATTACTTTCTGCTCATTTCACTTTCTCTTTATGGTATAATATGAGCAAAATATGAAAGGGGCTGATTTTAGATATGGTGTCGAAAAAGGTTATGTTGAACACTCTAGCGGTTCTTATTCTATTCATATCTATATTCTCCATAATGGGATATGACAAGAAGAAGGAGAAAGAAGAAGCTTTAAAGTTTGAAGAGGAGCAAGAAGAAAGTGAAAGTAGTTACTCATCAAGTCCAAGTAGCTATTCATCAAGTCCGAGCAGTTACGAGAATAATAACAAGCAAGAGAGTAGTGTATATGATGATTCTGATACCGTCACAACTGGAAAAGTTGGTAGTGACTGGAAAACATTAACTGAAAATCAGAAATTCCATGCAGTTTCCAATGCAATGTATAGCTTAGACCAATCGGGATATACGATAACAGCAAGCGAAGATAGTTTTATTAATGCTTTAGATACTTTCTATTCGGCTGGTAATAATGACGTTGCGGTGACGGAAGCATTAGTGAATATTGGGCTGTTATCAGGTACTATTTATAGATGATAATGTTTTGAATGTAGTATAAGTAAGGGGCGATATATATGGAGAATAGATATAAAATTATTACAGTAATCTTTCTAGCATTTGTTCTACTTCTAACGGCTTGCAAGTCAGAAAAGAAAGAAAATCTCTTATCCGAAGAATTTAGTGGGAAGATGTCGATGTATGATGAAAAACTTGAGAGTTTAACAGATGTGTATCTTGCCAATAGTAATTCAATGACTGATGTTGAGAGAGTCAAATCTGATTTTATGAATATCGTTGACCTAGTTAGTGAATTTGGACTACTTGAAAACGAAGAGATGAACTCAACTGAAAAAGAAATATACGACTCGTTAAACGATTTAATGTTTCATACAGTTCTTGTAAATAAAATGGTGATTGACACACTAGACGGAAAGCGAGTCGATGATTCCAGATATAAAATACGTCTTGAAGAATATAAGGATTTATATGAAGAGAAACAAAGAGTGTTCGAATATTATGGAATTGATTAAAACTAGACCTTGTTATAAGGTCTTTTTATTTTGATTAAAAAGAAAGGAAATGATGATATGAATAATTTACAACGACTAGAAATGGAGATTAAAGGTGTAGAGCTATCTCAGCAAGAGTTGATTATGTATTTGGAAGAGAACTCTTTACCACCGCACGAAGTATACAATGCACAATCACCATCTAGTAAACGGTTTATCTATAAAACTGCTTTAAGTGTTTTGGAATCAGTCGCAAACAATCCTGAACTGATGAAGAACATCAAACTTGACGACATGACGGTAAGTGAGTTCCATGAGAATTTAATGAACAGGATCGACAATTTAGAACGCAAAATTAGAACTATGAGAACGGATAACAATAATTCCGATTTCTTCATGTTATTTATGTAAAAGGAGGTTGAACTAATGGATTTATTTAGAAATTACAAGCTAATCAATGATACGTTTAAAGCTAATACTGAAACAGTTTTGATAAACGAAAAACCTCAACAAGCAATCATTGCAATGTCTTATTTGGGTATGGAAGAGAAGCGTCATATCAGCTCATTAGAACCATTTAAAAGAGGGGATATTGTAGAATATCGTGATGAATACTTCTTGATTGTGGAAGAGTCAGTAACGCCACGTCATAATAAATATCGGGCTACTATGCGGAGATGTGACCATACGTTTGTCGTTAGAGATTTTATTGAAAGAGTAGATACTGGAGAAGTAGATTTTCAAGGTAGACCTATTTATAAAGATATTTACAGTGACCCATATCCAATTCCTAGTGTCATGAAACAATGGGAACGTTCACTTGATAAAAGTTTTGCTATTAACATGATGGATATTACATTTTTTGTCGATATGCAAGACACCGAAAAGAACCGCAAAACATTTGCGACAAATGAGGTATTTGACATCAGAGGTAAAAATATGAGGGTTATCCTTCAAGACCGTTCACAAGAAGGACTGCTGGGAGTTTTATTCCTGAGAACAGGAAGTTCACCTCCATACGAATGATAATTATATCTAAATAGTAAATACTTGCCAACATGACCTCGGAGCATATTTATTGAATAAACAGTACCGATTTGGTAAGATGGTGATAATACTAATAGAGAACGTTGTTATATCAAGGTTTATTAATTGAAAGTTGGTCATTCTCATTCCAACGAATGAAGAAGTGATGTTAGCGCGCGATACAGTGCGAGTAGCAGGGCTATAAAGAAGAAGCGTTTTAATTCATCTCGAGAATTAGAACGCTTTTTTCTCATTTAAAACATAAAATATCCCCCGTAAGGATTGATACCTCACAGGGGATAAAAGATTCATCATTTACTGTTCTTGTTGCTCAACGATATGTTCAGGAGTTCTAACAACAAGTACGTCACATTTCGCAGAACGAACGATATTTTCAGAAACACTACCGATTAAGAATCGTTCAACAGCATTCAATCCTGTCGCACCACAAATAATTAAATCTGCTTCAATTTTTGGTGCTAAGTCACGTGAAATCATTGTTTTCGGTGAGCCGTATTCGACTAAGATATTAACGTTCGTTAATCCTTGATCATATGCTTTTTGTTGATATTCTTCTAAAAGTTCAGTAGCAAAATTTTGTGCACGTTCAGCGATTGAACGATCATACGCCTCAACTGCTGCATAAGAACGTGTATCAATAATATTCACTAAATTTAATGTTGCGTTATTACGCTCTGCAACCGCACAAGCCTTTTTAAACGCCCACTCTGATTCTTTTGACCCATCAACTGCGATAATAATTTGTTCATACTGTAAGCTCATTCTTAATTCCTCCTATTCAGATACTTCCTACTTATTTCTAATATACCTTTAATTCAGTAAAAAGAAACCCTTTTTGATAAAAATACTTAAAAAATATTAGAAATATGTCGACGATGTTACAAAAACTCGTAAACCAAAAAAGAGTAGAAGACTATCTCTTGATTCATACATAATGTATGCACGCCAACGATTCATATGCTTAATGAATGAGTTGCAAATGATTGATACAAATAAAAACAATCCAGAAAATATGGAATGCCAACTTTCCTGGATTGTTTTATCATCATTATTCAGCTGAAATAATTTGAAGTTCTTTCGGGAATTTTGTTAAAATTTCAACACCATCTTTTGTAATAACAAGGTCATCTTCAATACGTACGCCTGTTACTTTTGGATCGTAAATACCTGGTTCTACTGTAAAGACCATTCCTTCCTCAAGAACAAAATCATTTGCGCCTGTAATAGATGGGAATTCATGAACTGAAATTCCAAGACCATGTCCTAAACGATGGGTAAAGTATTCACCATAACCTGCATCAGTAATGATATCGCGTGCTGTTTTGTCAAGGTCTTTTGCTACAACGCCTGGTCCTGCAAGTTCAACTGCAGCTAATTCGGCCTTTAATACAGTTTCGTAAATTTCACGTTGCTCTTCAGATGGCTCACCGAATGCAACGGTTCTTGTAATATCCGAACAATATCCATCATAGACAACGCCTAGGTCGAATAAAATGAAGTCGCCTTTTTGAATTTTGCGGTCACCAGGGACACCATGTGGTGATGCTGTTTTAGGACCAGAAAGAACCATTGTATCAAAGGACATTTTTTGAATGCCTTTTTTCTTCATTTCTAATTCAATAGCTGTTAAAATCTCTAATTCTGTTTTACCTTCAGCAATCTCACGGCAACCTACTTCAATTGCATAATCTGCAAACTCAGCAGCTTTACGAAGTTTTTCTAATTCCGTTTCATCTTTAATGACACGCATACGATTTAATTGGTCATCAAGATTTGTAAATGAAGCGTTTTCAAATATGTCTTGCATACGCTCTAAACGTTCAACTGTTAAATGAGATTTCTCAATTGCGATGCTTGATACTTGAACACCACGAGCTTCAGCTGCTTTCGCCACAACTTCCCATGCATCTTCTGTATCTTCATGTCCTACAGCTTCAAATTCCCAACCTGCAGCTAATGCGTCGGGCACTTCCATTTTTGGACAGATGATAAATGGTTCAGCTTCTTGGAAAACCATAACACCTAAAAGACGTTCATGTGGTTCGCTTCTAAACCCGGATACGTAAAATACGTTATCTGGTGTCGTAATAAATGCTGCATCTACTTGTTGTTCTTTTAAATATTGCTGAATTTGTTGTACTTTACTCAATTCAAATAACCTCCTCAGAATAGTTTCATCATACCAAAAAGAGGAAACTTCGACAATTAATCAAAATTATAATAAACTAGAATTACTTGAAGGAGGAGATGAAAATGAAAGTATCTTATCATGGACATTCAATCGTTAAAATTGAAACAGGGGAGACAACTATTTTAATCGATCCTTTTATCACAGGAAATGAATTAACAGATTTGACTGTGGCGGAGCAAAAGCCAGATGTAATTTTATTAACGCATGGACATAATGATCATGTCGGTGACACAGTAGAAATTGCGAAAGCATCTGATGCGCTGATTATTGCGCCCAATGAGTTAGCAGTATATTTAGGGTTACAGGGGCTTCGTACACATGGGATGAATATTGGTGGTGCCAAACAATTTGACTTTGGAACGGTCAAATTTACGAAAGCATTCCACAGTTCTTCTTATCAGACAGAAGAGGATGAATTTATTTATACAGGCATGCCTGCTGGGATTTTATTTACAGCTGAAGGTAAAACAATTTATCATGCTGGCGACACATCATTATTCGGTGATATGAAAATGATTGGCGAAAGACATCCAATTGATGTGGCATTTTTACCGATTGGAGATAATTTTACGATGGGACCTGAAGATGCAGCGTATGCGGTAGAATTGCTTAATCCTAAAGTAACAGTGCCTGTTCATTACAATACATTCCCACCAATTCAGCAAGATCCAAAAACATTTCAACAACATGTGAAAAATCATACTGTCAATATATTACAAGCAGGGGAATCATTTAATTTATAAAAAATGCGAAACAGTCTAACAGCTGTTTCGTTTTTTTGTGAAAAGATGATAGAATAGAATTAAGGTACGTTTAAAGAAGGTGAAAGCATTGACGACAAAACATGAACAAATTATCCAATATATTAAAAATTTACAAGTCGGAGAAAAAATTTCTGTTCGCCAAGTTGCGAAAGAATTATCTGTAAGTGATGGAACAGCTTATCGTGCGATTAAAGAAGCAGAAAATCGCAAGCTCGTCAATACGATTGAACGAGTGGGAACGATTCGTATTGAAAAGAAAAAAAGAGAAAGTATTGAGCGATTAACATTTGCAGAAGTACTTAACATCGTTGATGGTCAAGTGTTAGGTGGAAGGACAGGTTTACATAAAACATTAACGAAGTTCGTGATTGGTGCAATGCAATTAGAAGATATGATGCGTTATATCGACGCGGGTAGTTTATTAATTGTTGGAAATCGTAAAAGAGCGCAGGAGCAAGCGTTACGTGCAAATGCAGCTGTCCTTATAACAGGAGGCTTCGATGCATCGGAAGAGGCGAAGCGATTAGCAGATGATTTACAATTACCAATTATTTCGACGAGTTATGATTCATTTACGGTTGCAACGATGTTAAACCGTGCAATTTATGACCAAATGATCGAAAAAGAAATCTTGCGTGTATCTGATATTTTAATGCCGATTGAAAGAACGATTGTCCTAACAAATGAAGATACAATATCGCAATTTAATGAACATAATAAAAAAACGGGTCATTTAGGGTATCCAGTTGTAGATAAACATGGGAAGTTAATTGGAATTGTAACTTCCAGGGATATTATTGGTAAAGATGAGCAGATTCAAATTGAGAAGGTTATGACGAGAAATCCGATTACAGTTACAGAAAGAACGACCGTCGCAACAGCTGCACATAGTATGATATGGGAAGGGATTGACTTACTACCCGTAGTTGAACGCAATCAACAATTAATTGGTATTGTCAGCCGTGAAGACGTATTACGTGCATTCCAAACATCACAAAAGCAACCACATCAAGGGGAAACCATTGAAGATATTGTGAAAAGCCAGATGAATATGATTGAAGATGCAGAACAATCGATCGAATTTACTGTAACGCCTCAATTGACGAGTCAATTCGGGACATTGTCACATGGTGCAATGACCACGTTCCTAACAGAAACAGGAGCACGTGCCATTAAAGAGAAGAAGCGTGGAGAACCTGTTGCAGAAAATTTCACCATTTATTTATTAAAACCTGTACAACTTGGCGCTGTTGTTCGTGTAACACCCCGAATATTACAAATGAGCCGCCGTTTTGTGAAAATTGACTTCGATTTATTTGTCGAACAAGAACTTGTAGCGAAGTCTATGGTCATGTACCAATTATTTGAACAGTAAGCGTTAAGAGGACAATAAAAAAGCTAGAACGTTTCAATAATCTAACATGTCAGTCGAGGACGATATAGATTAAAACATTCTAGCTTCATTTATTTGTTATTAAAAACCATTAATCTTTGCTTCTTCTTCAATATATTGACGATAATGTTTTGTAGCACCGAAATGATAGTATGCTAAAAATAAGCCGAATGCTATAAAGACGGTTGAAACGATGTATACAGCAGTGTAACTAAAGGTAGTAATCTGGTGAATTCCGAAGAAGACAAGGAATAACCCAAGTGAGACACCTGCCATGCTGCGAAACATTTTTTTACGAATTGGCAATAAATAAGTTGTGCGGAATTGCCGCATTTTGAAATATAAATAGCAAACAATACTAATGCATGCTAAAAATAAAAAGACTAACATTGTAGAACCTCCGTTACAAATTGAATTAATTCTATTGTAGCGATTATTGATTCAAAATGCACTTAAAATTAAAGAGGAGTTTTATTATGAAATCAAAGATTATTGAGACAATTGAACAATATGACACCATTATCATTGCGCGCCATGTTCGACCAGATCCAGATGCTTATGGTTCACAGCTAGGATTAAAGGCGTTAATTCAACATAATTATCCGCATAAAAATGTATATGCTGATGGCGCACATGAGCCATCATTATCTTATTTAGGTACACCGGAACCAATTGACCCAGCTCAATTTAAAAATGCTTTAATGATTATTACGGATACGGCTAATACAGAACGTATTGATAGTGAGCATTATGCGAAAAGTGCTTACATCTTAAAAATAGACCATCATCCAGACGTGGATCCGTATGGTGATGCTCGTTGGGTTGATACATCAGCAAGTTCTACATCAGAAATGATTGTCGCATTATTTGAACATGGTGTAGCACAAAATGGATGGGAAATGACAGGTACAGTTGCAAAATTATTATTTGCTGGAATCGTTGGTGATACAGGACGATTTATGTATCCAAGTACAACAATTCAAACGTTTCAACGTGCCAGTCAGCTGTTAAATTATGACTTTGACCGTGCGGAATTATTCGACCGCATGTATGAGATTGATCGTAAAGTGCTTCATTTAGAAGGCTATATTTATCAAAATTTTGTAATGGATGAATTTGGTACAGCGCATATGAAAATTACGAAAGACACATTAAATACGTTTCAAGTAACAGCTTCAGAAGCGTCTCAGCTTGTTGCGACATTAGGGAATGTGAAAGGAATTCGTGCGTGGGCGATTATGGTTGAGGAAGACGATCAAATTCGTGTACGTTTACGATCGAAAGGCCCGATTATTAACACGTTAGCAGCAGAGTATAATGGTGGAGGACATCCGTTGGCTTCAGGTGCAACAGTGTTATCTTGGGATGAAGCAGATGCCTTGCTGGAAAAATTATCAGAAATATGTCAAACAAAATAGAGCGGAGGGAGATTCATGAAACTTGTCTACCCGCAAATTGTAACAGGTGCTGATTTATTGCGCGGCATAAATAAATTAAATTACACAGCCCCACTTCTAGCGAGAAGAGGGGCTGTTGCTGCTAGTATTGTAAATTCAAGCATGGTTGGTGTGCCATCATTTTATAAAGTCATGAAAAAATATGAGATTCAACCGGTTATTGGTTTATCTGTTTCAATTGATCTTGATGATACATTTGTAAAAGCATATATATATGCACAAAATGAAGCGGGTTATGAAAACTTATTGAAAATGAGTAGTGCGATTGCAATTACGGATGATGAAACAATTCCACTTAAGTGGTTTCAAGCATATTGCATGCATTGTATTATTATTTTGCCCCTCACACATGAATCATGGGGAATCGAATATACACAACAAAAAATCGAAAAAATTTCGAAATCAATGAGTCCTTCTTCACAAATTTTTATTGGTATTTCTCGCCCGTTCGGAAAGCGTCACGAAAAGGAAGAGACGTTCATTGAGTTGGCGAATGAAGTTGGATTGAAGGTTACAGCGGTGTATGAAGCACGTTATACGATGTCAGAAGATGCGGCAGCATATACCGTCGCACAGGCAATTCGCCATGGAGAGAAAATCGATGAGCAGATGGAAGCAACTAATAAATTGGAACAATATACACATATACCTGATCAAGAAGAGTTGCTTCAGTGGTTTGAAGGTCGTGAGGAGTGGTTGGCGCAAACGGCAGAATTGATGCTAGAATGTCGTCTACAATTGCCAACACCAGAAAGGCAAATGCCGAACTATCCCATTCCAACAGAAATGACAGCAGATCGTTATTTAGCAGAAAAATGTATAGCAGGATTGCGCACACGTTTGGGGAATGTAACAGAAGTATATGAACGGCGTTTACAATACGAATTGAATATCATTCAAGAAATGAAATTTGCTGATTATTTCTTAATCGTTGAAGATTTTATGCGATTTGCAAAAGAACAACAAATTTTAACAGGACCGGGGCGTGGTTCTTCGGCAGGTTCACTTGTTGCGTATTCATTATTTATTACAGATGTCGATCCAATTGAACATGGTTTAATATTTGAGCGTTTCTTAAATCCGGAAAGAGTAACGATGCCAGATATCGATATCGACTTTGCAGATCATCGACGTATGGAAGTTGTGCATTACGTTGGGCAAAAGTATGGGAAAGATTTCGTTGCACAAATTGGCACGTTTGGAACATTAACAGCAAAAGCTGTTGCACGGAATGTTGGCCGTGTTTATCATTTCACATCAGAAGATATGAGACGTGTTTCTCAAATGATTGGAGATACGCTAGGGATTACATTAGAACAAGTATATGCTACGAATCATGCCTTTAGACAGTGGGTGTTAGAAGATACAAAACATAAAGAATGGTATGACGCATGTTTACGCCTGGAAGGTTTGCCGAGAAATACGTCTGTTCATGCCGCTGGGATTGTGCTTGCACCTAAACCACTCGTCAATTATGTTCCATTACAAAAAGGAGAAGAACAGCTATATGTAACGCAATGGCCAATGGGAGATGTGGAAGCACAAGGGCTACTCAAAATTGATTTATTAGGTCTTCGCAATTTAACGATTTTAGAAAGAATTCGTTCGATGATTGCCTATGAAGAACGTAAAACGATTGATTTTGATCGTATCCCATTAACAGATAAGAAAACATTCGAGCTTTTTAAACGTGGGGAAACGACGGGGGTATTTCAGTTTGAATCAGCTGGTATGCGTGATACATTGCGATTAATCCAACCCGAAACATTTGAAGAGTTATATGCGATTAACGCTTTATATCGTCCTGGACCAATGGAACATATTCCATCATATGCAAACCGTAAACAAGGGAAAGAACGAATTCATGACCTCCATCCCATGTTACAGCCAATTTTACAAGAGACGTTTGGCATTATTGTTTATCAAGAACAGATTATTCAAATCCTCGTTCAACTCGCTCATTATTCTTTAGGTGAAGCAGATTTAGTACGTAGAGCGATTAGCAAAAAAAATCACCAAATCCTCCAGCAAGAGCGCTCAAAATTCATTGAACGCGCAACTGAAAATGGATTAAACAATGATGTAGCTCGTCATATTTTTGAATTGATTGTAAAATTCGCAGATTATGGATTTCCAAAAAGTCACGCAGTTGCTTATTCATTAATTTCATATCGTTTGGCCTATTTAAAAGCACATTTCCCAGTGTATTTTTATGCTGCGTTATTGTCTTCTGTTGCTGGTAATGAAGAGAAAACGGCTGCGTTACTTGCTGAAGCACGCGCTCATCAAATTGAGGTTTTAAAACCATCCATTCATTATAGTAAATTTGAACATACTGTAGAAAATGGCGCAATACGCTTAGGGATTCGTGCGATTAAAGGTGTTCCATCTAATTTTTATCAACGATTAAAAGCAGTGCGCATGAAGCGAGAATGGTCCTCGCTATTTGAATTTGCGGAAGCAATCGGAGAAGCACAGTTCACAGAGAAGACGATCATTCCTCTTGTGAAAGCGGGGGCTTTAGATGATTTTGGTCAACATCGCGGTATTTTACTAGCGTCGATTCCAGCAGCTGTTGACCATGTTAACTATATCGGAACTGATCATGAAGATGAGGAAGATGCATTTCGAGATATTTTGCGTTCGGCAACAAGCCCCAAATATGCAGATAGCGAACCGATTCCCAAATTGGAACAACTTGCATTCGAGAAAGATGTCCTCGGATTTTATGTATCGGACCATCCTGCTTTTGAGTGGAAAAGACAACTTGGCAAGTCTTTTCGGCATATTGCCAGTATCGATCAAATGCCTGCAAAAATGTCTGTGAATATTATCGGTTTAATTGTTGAAATGAAAAAAATTCGAACAAAGAAAGGAGAACCGATGGCGTTTGTCAAAGTACAGGATGAAACAGGCGTAATTTCATGTACGATTTTTCCAAAACAATTTGCCCAGTATCATTCATTTCTTGAGGAAAAGGCAATTATCTCCGTAATGGGAACTGTAGAAATCAGGCAACATCAACATCAAATATTGGTGAAGCAAATGGAACAACATCAATAAGTTTTCATTTTCATCTGAACTTTACTTTACGTAGCGAATGAATTTCTGTATGATTAATTTTGGAGTGGTCAGACCACTAAAAGTATACGTTCTAATAATAGAGGGGTTCATATATGGCTAGTGAAAAAGCACAACCAAAAATGTATTTGGAAATTGTACGTGAACTACGACAACTTATCGAGGAAGAAAATATTAAAACTGGCGGGAAATTACCATCTGAACGTGTATTAGCAGAGCGAATGGAAGTCGGGCGTTCAACAGTTCGTGAAGCTTTAAGAAGTCTTGAGTTATTAGGAATTATTGAAACACGAAGAGGAGAAGGTACTTTTTTAGCCGATTTCCAAAGAAATCAGTTTGTTGAAGTGTTATCCGGCTTCATTCTTCAACAATCTTCTTCTATTGATGAAATTACAGATATTAAACGTATGATTGAAGTAGCTTCTATTGAAAAAATTTGTTTGGAACAAGATTTACAGCATTCACCCATTTGGCAAGGTTTTTTAATGAAAGTAGAGAGTGGAGAACTACTATACCGCCATGAAATTTTGCGTGAAATGATTGTGAATGCAGGCAATCGTTTAGCATTGAAAATGTGGATGTTAATTAGCCAATATGCAAAAGTTGAAACAACAATGATTGTTACTGATGAAGAGAATGAAAATGTCTTGAACTTTTTACGTGCGCTACAAAGTGGAGATTGTGAACAAGCACTCTGTATGTATAAAGAATGGATGAAACAAATAGAGGTTTTGAGAGGGGAAATATAAAATGATTCGCGATATATTTAAACGAAATCGTAAACAAAACGGTACAATGATACCTTCTGAAGAAGCAAAAAATGGTGTGCCTGAAGGCTTGATGACAAAATGTCCAGCGTGTAAAAATATTTTTATTACGAAAGATTTAATCAAATTACTAAAAGTATGTCCTACTTGCGAACATCATATGAAAATGACAGCACAAGAACGTATTGATATGCTGTTTGATGAGAACACATTTACATCGATCGATGATCATTTACAAACAGAAAATCCATTACAATTTCCAAATTATACGGAGAAAATTCAAGGAGATGCAAAAAAGACAGGGCTTAATGAAGCTGTCTTAACAGGTGTAGGAAAAATAAACGGTTATGAAGTTGCCATTGCTGTTATGGACGCGCATTTCCGAATGGGTTCTATGGGATCAGTTGTTGGTGAGAAAATTACACGTGCAGTAGAAAAAGCAACAGCATTAAAGATTCCAATCCTCATTTTTTCCGCAAGTGGGGGAGCACGTATGCAAGAAGGTATTTTATCACTCATGCAAATGGCTAAAGTAAGTGTAGCGTTAAAACGTCATGAAAATGAAGGGTTACTATTTGTTTCAGTGATGACCTATCCAACGACTGGAGGCGTTTCCGCAAGTTTTGCATCTGTTGGAGATATCAATTTAGCGGAACCAAAAGCATTAATTGGCTTTGCTGGTAGACGCGTCATTGAACAAACTGTACGTGAAAAACTCCCAGAAGACTTCCAGACTGCTGAGTTTTTACTTGATCATGGTCAACTTGATGCAGTTGTGCATAGAAGTGAAATGAAAGATACATTATCAACCATATTAAAATTACATGTGAAGGAGGCGAAATAATATGACGAAAACGATGTCTTTTGAGCAACCAATTGTTAAATTACGTGAGAAAATCAATGAATTAGAACAATTTACGAGAGAATCTGAAGTAGATTTATCTGATGAAATTGAAACACTTAAAACACGTTTGAAAAATTTGGAATTAGAAATTTACGGCAATATGGAAACGTGGGAACGAGTGCAAGTAGCGCGCCATCAAGAAAGACCAACAACCCTTGATTATATTTCCGAGCTATTTGAGGATTTTATTCAACTGCATGGGGATCGTAACTTTGGCGACGATGAAGCAATTATTGGAGGAATTGCCTCTTTTAAAGGATTGCCTATTACAGTTATTGGACATCAAAGAGGGAAAGATACGAAGGAAAACGTTCGACGTAATTTCGGGATGCCTCACCCTGAAGGGTACCGTAAAGCATTACGTTTAATGAAACAAGCTGAAAAGTTTAATCGTCCTATTATTTGCTTCATCGACACAAAAGGTGCTTATCCTGGAAAAGCAGCTGAAGAGCGTGGCCAAAGCGAAGCGATTGCACGAAATTTAGTAGAGATGGCAGGTTTCACCGTTCCAGTTATTTCAATTGTTATTGGTGAAGGTGGAAGTGGTGGTGCATTAGCATTAGGAGTTGCAAATCATGTGCATATGTTAGAAAACGCTACTTACTCAGTTATTTCACCAGAAGGTGCAGCTTCAATTCTTTGGAAAGATGCCAGTTTAGCGAAACAAGCAGCTGAGGCGATGAGAATTACAGCACCATACTTAAAAGAAATGGGGATTATTGAAGAAATGATTCCTGAAGTATTAGGTGGCGCGCATCGTAATTTACAAAAACAAGCGTTGAAAATTGGTGAAACAATCGAAAAATCATTACATGAATTACAAGAGTTAACAGGCGAAGAACTTATTCAAAACCGTTATGATAAATTTAGACAAATTGGTGTTTTTACAGAATAAAATCGTGTAGTTCGTGGATACTGGAGAGATCAAAATGAAAAATATTGCTGTGTTGACAAGTGGTGGAGATGCACCGGGGATGAATGCTGCAGTACGTGCGGTTGTACGTAAAGCGATATATGAACAATTAAATGTATTTGCAGTATATAATGGCTATGAAGGCCTGATCGAAGGAAAGTTTGTCAAGATGGAGTTAGGTTCTGTAGGGGATATTATTCATCGTGGTGGAACGATTTTAAGGTCGGCAAGAAGTGCTGAATTCCGAACGGAAGCTGGAAGAGCAAAAGCTATTGAACAATTAAAAAAACATCATATTGATGGACTTGTTGTAATCGGTGGCGACGGATCTTTCCGAGGGGCTTATGAACTAACGAAATTAGGTGTTCCATGTACGTGTGTACCGGCGACAATTGACAATGATATATCAGGGACTGATTTTACAATTGGATTTGATACGGCATTAAATACAATTATTAATGCGATTGATAAAATTCGTGATACGGCCTCATCCCATGAGCGTATGTTTATCATCGAGGTTATGGGACGAGATGCTGGAGACTTGGCACTTTGGGCAGGTTTAGCAGGCGGTGCGGAAACAATCTTAATTCCAGAAGTTGAAACGACAATCGAGCAAATTATTGAACGATTACAAAGTGGAATTGAACGAGGAAAAAAACATAGTATTATGATTGTTGCTGAAGGTGTAATGTCTGGCAGTGAATTAGCGCTTCAACTGAAAGAGCGTGCGAATATTGAAGCAACCGTCTCAGTATTAGGCCATATGCAACGCGGTGGAACGCCTTCGGGTAGAGATCGTGTAATGGCAAGTCAATTTGGCGCGAAGGCTGTGGAAGTATTAAAAGAAGAGCAAAATAGCTTTGCAATTGGGTTACGCAATGAAAATGTGGTAAAATACAATTTACAAAATGTTTTTGAAGAACATGAAAAAATCGGAAACGATATGTATCAATTATCAAAACAACTTTCGATTTAAAGAAATATATGGCGAATGAAGCTAAGAGGAGATTTTACATGAGAAAGACAAAAATTGTTTGTACAATCGGGCCGGCAAGTGAGTCTGAAGAAGTATTAACTCAATTAATCGACGCTGGAATGAACGTTGCAAGATTAAACTTTTCACATGGTGATCATGCGGAACATCAGCAAAGAATTGAACGTATTCGAAAAGTTGCACGCGAAAAAGGGAAAGTAATTGGCATTTTACTCGATACACGTGGTCCAGAAATACGAACGCATTCAATGAAAGATGGTCAAGTACATATTGAACGCGGGCAACAGATGAATATTTCGATGGCAGAAGTCGAAGGAACGAGTGAAGTATTTTCAATTACGTATAATAAATTAATTGAAGACGTTTCAAAAGGGTCAATGATTTTACTTGATGACGGACTTATTCAGTTAGAAGTAACGGGCATTGATGCTGAACAAGGTCTTATCCATACAATCGCATTGAATTCAGGAACATTAAAAAATAAAAAAGGTGTGAACGTACCTGGTGTTCAAGTTCAGTTACCTGGAATGACAGAGAAAGACGAAAAAGATATCTTATTTGGAATTGAACAAGATATTGATTTTGTTGCAGCTTCATTCGTTCAAAGAGCGTCTGATATTATGGAAATCCGTAAAGTATTAGAAGAAAACGGAGGGAAAGATGTTCAAATTATCCCTAAAATCGAAAATGGTGAAGGGGTTAAAAACATTGATGAAATCATTACACTTTCCGATGGTTTAATGGTTGCACGTGGTGATTTAGGAGTTGAAATTCCTGCTGAAGAAGTACCGCATATTCAAAAAATGTTAATTGAAAAATGTAACCAGGCTGGAAAACCGGTTATTACAGCAACACAAATGTTAGATTCGATGCAACAAAATCCAAGACCGACACGCGCAGAAGCAAGTGATGTTGCGAACGCAATTTTAGATGGTTCGGATGCCATTATGCTGTCGGGGGAAACGGCTGCAGGAGATTATCCTGTAGAATCTGTAGAAATGATGGACAAAATTGCGAGACGTGCGGAAACATCTGTAGATTATCGTTCACTTGTATCGACAAGAAGACGTGAAAAACATGGGAATATGACGGATGCAATTGGACAATCAGCTGCTTATACAGCACTTAATTTAAAAGTAAAAGCAGTTTTAGCACCGACGCGTAGTGGTCAAACCGCAAAAATGATTGCAAAATATCGTCCAGGTTGTCCAATTATTGCCTTAACGAGCTCAGAAAGAAATTCTCGTAAATTATCACTCGTTTGGGGCGTTTATCCGATTATTGGACAAGATGTTCGTACAATTGACGAGTTAATCCAGGATTCTGTTCATCAAAGTGTAGAAAGTGGTTATGTGACTGCTAGCGATGTTGTCATTATTACTGCAGGTGTTCCGGTTGGTGAAGTTGGTACGACAAACTTAATGAAAATTCATGTTGTTGGTGATTTACTTGTACGTGGTCAAGGGATTGGAAAAGGAATTGTAACAGGACGCACGATTGTGGCGAAAACTGCTGAAGATCTTGTTGGTCAAGATACAGAAGGTGCTATCATCGTAACGACAGGTTCTGATCGTGATATGATGCCAGCCATTGAAAAATGTGCAGGCTTAATCACTGAAGAAGGTGGCTTAACGAGCCATGCAGCTGTTGTAGGCGTTAGTCTAGGAATTCCAGTGATTGTTGGTGTTGAAAATGCAACAACATTTATCGAGCATCAAAGTTCGGTTAAAATGGATGCAGAATCAGGCGTTATTTACCATGGACAAGACATGGATGCTGAATAAGAAACAGTTTTGATAAACTGTCATCATAAGGAAAGCTAAGACCTATTTGGCATTGATTAAGCATGAGGGAAGACTGCAGTTACGTAGCTTAATGAAATGACAGATGTCTTAGCTTTTTTTAATAGGAGTGATCCCATGAAATGGTTGTTTTTACTATTTATTTTAGTGCCTACAATTGAATTATCATTATTAATTTATTCGGGTCAATTAATCGGTTTTTTGCCGACCATTAGTATTATCCTCATTACAGGATTTGTTGGGGCTTATCTTGCGAAACGGCAAGGGTTAAAAGCTTGGAATGATTTCAATGAAAGAATTAGTCGAAGAGAACCACCAGGTGATGCAATAATAGATGGGCTCTGTATATTAATCGGTGGTATTCTGTTAGTCGTTCCGGGTTATGTGACAGATTTGCTTGGCCTTCTATTATTATTCAACGGACCGAGAAATATAATCCGACCAACTATTCACCGTTGGATTTATAGTCGAATGAAAACCGGTCGAATTATTATTCGTTAAACAGTTTATGATGCTTAGCTTTATTCGCAAGAAAAAGAAAAAATGGTGTCAATAGAATGCCGAAAAAGCCAAATAAATAGATCGAGCAAGCAAGTAAAAAGAATGCATGAATCGGTCTTAGTTGAAAAGCGGAAGACCATAGAGCACTTTCGACAAATTGACGAATGACAATTGTTAATATATAAATAATGATTAATGAAATTGCAATTGTTGTAGAATTATATAAAAAGAAATATACAATCATAGGAATTAGAAATAGTCCGATGCCTAAAAATGGAAAACTGTCCACCAATGAAATGAGTAAAGCAATGCCAATTGCAACATCAAAGTCTAATATTGTGAAACTAACCGCTAACAAGACAAATGTTATAAAGATGAGTTGAATTTCGATTGTTAAAAATGTAATGATTAAATTACTTGCTTTCGTTAAACTCGTTTTTGCTTGTTGGCGGAATTTTTTAGGGAAATAAATTAAAAACCAAAAACGGTTTTTTCCGGATTCACGTAAGGCGAAGAAATAGGCAATTAAAAATACAAAAATATTCATCACTTGTTGAAAAATCGATTGAGAGAATTTAATAACATATTCAATGAGTGACTGACCAATTGTAACAATTTGTACCTCGAGAAATTCGATCCATCTTTCAACAGTATCTTCCGAGTTTTCCATAATGGATAAATGATCTTCGATCG
>ERZ808040.1110-NODE-1110-length-19356-cov-8.282432_pt1 | contig 19356 bp, 25 predicted proteins | sample MGYA00380191_ERZ808040 | MGnify/ENA primary metagenome ERZ808040 (study PRJEB31490, sample SAMN06133395) | mouse gut metagenome | isolation source: J6 | host: mice | place: China: Chengdu | collected 2015-05 ...
AAGGCCAGCGGTTGGCAGCGGCAGTATGAGGAACGCACCAGGGCGGCGAAAAAGGCCAAGATTGACGCAGGGAAAGCGGCTATCCGGGCGGAGGATATGGCAAAGGGTATCTATGCCCATGTTGCCGATCTGCCCCGTCAGGAGCCGAAACGGGCGGCGATGCAAGTCCGCCCCACGCTTTGAGAGAAAGGAGAGCGCCGGTATGAAAATCGAACTGGACTATGTGAAAGTGGGCGATTACTACCTCCCCGACCTGACAGCGGAACCGTACCCCAAGCGCGGCCTGGGCAAGTATGGCCTGCTGCGCCTGCGGTATCTGAAGGAGCATCGCTCCACCGTTTGGGCCGAGTTGGTGATGGAGGGCAAGCTGTACGCCCATCTGCTGGAAGTCGAGGACGCTGCCCAAGACCTGCTGGAGAGCATGATGCCGGGGATGGCAAAGGAAGCCGGGGCCACCGAGGAACTGAAAGGCCGTGACCCCATGCGCTGGGTGGGCCTGATGAATTGCTGCAAGGCCCAGGTGGAGGAAATCATTTTTGCAGAACTGATTTACAACTGAACAGATGCAGGAAAGGCCGGTTCATTGTACCGGCCTTTCACATACTCTTTGCTAATTTCTCAGGCAATCAATAAGGTCAATGTAAAAACTGCTCCGCCCTTTTGCCGGTTTTCCGCGGTCAAATGCCCTTCCATTTTCTCCGCGGCAGAATGGGCGATAGCAAGGCCAATTCCAAAATTGCCGCCCCTGCCCTTATAGCATCGCTCAAACAAATGGGGCAGGTCTTTTTCGTCAATCCCATCACCATCATCTGATACGGAAATGGCTACCTGCCGTTTCTCCGCTTTGACCGAAATCGTCACAGTGGTCTTTGCATAGCGAATGGCATTTGTAAGAAGGTTTTCCAGAATTTTTCCTAAAAGTTCTTCCTCACCATAGGCCACGATACCTTGTTCAAATGGAGCTAAGACCAAAGAAATTTCCTGTTGAACCGCCAGACCATTCAGCCGGTCAAGGCAATCTTCTATTACCTCAAGCACTCGAACCGGGCCGAGAGCGGTATTCTGCTGACCGCTTTCTAATCGAGAAAGGGTAAGCAGACTGTTGACCACCTCCGTCAGCCGCAGACTTTCCGTTAAAATGGTATGGGCGGCATCTTTGGGTGACCGGAACACCCCCTGCTCAATTCCCTGTGCGTAGCCGCTGATGGACATAAGCGGATTTCGCAATTCATGGGACACGTTTTGAAAGAAATTTTTCTGGCTCTGATCGGAGCGCATGAGCTGATCTGACATTCTGTTCATGGCAAGCCGCAAATTCTCTAACTCTCTCAGCGAAAATGTAGGCTCAATTTCTGTAAAGCTGCCGCCACCAATCCGTTCTGCCTCCCGGCAAAGGCGGTGCAGGGGCTGAGTGATACTCCGGGTTGCTGTCCAGAGGACGGCAAACACCAGCACAACGAACACGGACGCAATCGCCAGCACCAGAACAGCCGCCTCTGTTACCCAGCCGCCAATCCGGGAGGTGGGACAGTAGGCAATGATATAGCGCAGACGTTGGGACTGGACAGGGGCCTCATAGATATTGACCAGATAGGTTTCCCCATCGCTGGCGGTCAGGGTATCGGCGTCCTCTCTCAAGGTGCCGTTGTCCTGAATGTACTGGCGAAATTCCTCCGCCAACGGCGTGACCGCTTGACGAAGTTGTTCATCCCTGGGATAAATAACCTGCATCTGCCCCGCCAGAATCATCAGCCGGGCGCTCCCGCCCATTTGGGAGGCCAGCGGCCCAGCTTTCCCCAAAAAGGTTTTGATCGGATCATCTTCACCGCCGCCAGAGAAACTATGCTCCATAATTGGCACGATCCGCTCCTGCAAGGTTTGTAATTCCTGCACCGCCTCATTGTAAGCATATCGCTTTGCGGCCTGCTGGAAAATCAGGCAGGACAGCGGCGGGAGCAGCAGCAGGGCCACCATCGTAGGAATCAGGAGGCGGCTAAAAATCTTCTGTGTTCTCATGCGCCCGCCTCCATAGAAATGCGGAACCCAAACCCCCAGACCGTTTCCACCCGAACCGGGCTTTGCCGCTCCCGCAGTTTGCGCCGCAGCCGCTTCACTAAGTCGTCCGTGGCTCGCGTGTCCGCCTGCCAGTCCACTTGCCAAAGGGCTTGCAGTAATTCATCCCGGCTTACCGCCCGCTCCTGGTGCTGTACCAAGTAAGCGAGAAAATCAAATTCTGCCGGGGTGAGCGTCAACGGTGCATCGTTCAACAGCGCGTTCCGCCGTTCCGGGAACAGCCGGAGCGCCCCATAGGTCAACTCCTGGGCGGCCTCACTTGATGGGGCCGCTTTTTGTGCCCGCCGCAGCAGGGCGCGAACCCTGGCAACTAATTCCAGAGGCAGGAAGGGCTTAACCAGGTAATCGTCGCTGCCCAAGGTCAGGCCCGTTACCCGGTCATAGGGGCTGTCCTTTGCAGAAACAATGATGATAGGTAAATCGGCGCTGGCCTTACGAAGCGCAGAGCAGACGCTTAATCCGTCCGTCCCCGGCATCATAATGTCCAATATCACCAGATCAGGCAGAGCGGTATCGCAGGCAGACAACAGCGCATCCCCATTCTCAAAGGTTTTGACCTCGAAGCCCTCTTGCGAGAGAAAGGCGGCAATCAAATCACGGATGTTCTTTTCATCATCCGCAAGGTAAATTTTTTGAGGCATGGAAAGCACCCCCGTTTTCTTTTTACCCATCATATCACCTGCCCCGGATTTCGTAAATACTTGCCACAGTTTTGCCGCAGTTTCACCCTCGAATTGCCGGAGGCTTCTGCGATACAATATCCCTGCGGTCGAAACCGCCCTTTCTTTGCAGCGGAACGTCTGAATAAAACCGCTCGGTTTGTTCAGACGTTCCCGAATCCACACATATAGGAGGAACTATTATGAAACTATCACAGAAAATCATAAGCGTTCTTTTAGCGGCGCTTATGGTGCTGCCCATGCTCCCCATTGTTACGATGGAGGCCAGCGCAGCAAAATCGTTTGAGAACAGCGATTTTATCGAAACAGAGCAGCCGGAACTCAGCGAGGAAACCAAGAAGCTGATCTCCCTCTATCAGAAAAATCCGACAGAAGAAAACTATCTGAACCTCCGGGATATGGTCATTGAGAACTACAACGCCGTCCTTGACCGCAAGGAGGCAAAGCTGGCCGAGCTGAGAGCGGAGACAGACGGAAAGCCCGGCGGCGAGGAAAAGGTTGCGGAGATGGAGGAGATCGTCCAGGAGATGTATATCACTTACTGGAACCGCATCAACAGCAGTATGCTCCGCTTCACCGACACTCGGCTTTTGAAATGGAAAATTGCCGACGCGCCGAAGTATGAGTACATCCCCGTCATGGGCGCGGGGGAAAGTATCTATGTCAAGCGTACTCCCGTCACGAACAAGGAGTACGCAGCTTTTGTCAAAGCAACAGGGACGCAGGCCCCCTCCAACTGGACAAACGGGAAGTACCCGAAGGGCGAGGACAATTACCCGGTCAACTTTGTTTCCTATGCGGACGCGGAGGCTTATTGTGCTTGGCTGACCAAGCAGGACGGTGTGAACACCTATCGTCTGCCCAACGAGAGCGAATGGGAATTGGCGGCGGGCCACATGCCGAAAGACGCTGATTTCAACTGCGATGTCACAGACGGCAGAACGCCGGTTGAGCAGTATGAAGGCGTTACCAGGGGCGCACATGGCGCGATTGACTTTTGGGGAAATGTTTGGGAATGGACATCCACTGTGAGAAGTGACGCGGACGGTATTACCACGCTGGGCGTCAAGGGTGGTTCCTGGTGTTCCGAGAGAACAGAGTGCCGCACCGAACACCGCAAGGAGGGCAGGGATGCCGCCGCTGGCTATGAGGACGTGGGTTTCCGGGTCATTCAAATGCTGAATGGAAAGGAGCCGGAGCAAAAGGTGGAGCTTGCCACCCTGGGTGGCGTTGTGGTGTCGGCTACTTCCACCGCGCCCGACAGTATTACCCTTTCCTGGAAACCCGTGGAGGAAGCAGTCGAATATCAGATTTTCGAGTATTTTGAAAACACGGGTCTGCTCCAGATGCTTGATACCGTAAAGGGAACATCCGTCACAATGAGCAACCTGGAGCCGGGCAGCACCCACAGCTATATTGTTCAGCCGATCTCCTACGTTGAGATTGCCGATAACGTCTCCCCGGAAAACAGCGTGAAAGCGACCTGCGGTGGCAACAGCGCCAGCACCACCCCCACTACTCCCGCCGATCCTGTCGTTGCTACCTCTATGGAGAAAATCAAAGTAAACGGGCTGAACTGCTGGCTGTATACGCCGGAAAACGCCGCTAAAAATATGCCGCTGATCGTCTATCTTCATGGCATTACCGGGAAAGGCAATGACCTGGATAAGCTACTGACCTCGGAGGGATTTGTCCAATGGCTGGCGGATGGAACCCTGGGCGATGTTCCCGCCTATGTGCTGATCCCCCAGCTCCCGTCCGATAAAAAGGATTGGCTGGTCATCAAAGAGGATGTTGTGTCCGCAATTCAGGAAACAGCGAAGAAGTATCAGATCGACAACGGCAACATCGATCTGACCGGCTTTAGCATGGGCGGCGCTGGCGTGTGGGATATCGCGGTTTCTTACCCGAAGATGTTCCATAGCATTGCGCCTTGCAGTGGAGGCTTGCGTGTGACCAAAGCGACCCTTTCCACCTTACGAAATATGAAAATTTGGACGTTCGTAGGTACAGCAGATCAAGTGGTGAAGCCTCAGCCCACCATTGACTTTATGAAACACCTGACCCGTAGCAATACCAAAGCCGTCATTACCCAATTTGACGGTGCTGAGCATACGGATGTTCCCGCACTTGTCTATCTGAGCGATGAAATTGACCTGATTCACTGGCTAATTGAAAAGTAAAACCAAACAGCAAATTGGAGATACATGTTGACAATTTGCTGAGCGCATCATATTAAAACTGTTGATTTGTGGGGAGTTATTGCAACACGCCCTAAAATAGCAGCGCATGAAACAGCGGTTTTGAGAAATCAGGCCGCTGTTTTTGTGTTGAAATGGCGGCAACAGGAGGACACCGCCATGCGATTGCGAATAGATAGGCACTTGTCAAAAAAAGCCTGACCCCCGCATCGGCGCACTCCACCCAGGATTGCGAAAATAGTCGTTTCCTGACGGCTCATAATGTTGCTACCAGCGCCCGAATGGTCTTGCACCATCCGGGCGCTTTTCTATGTCCAGGGCGACCACCACGGCCCCGTTGCCGTTCCCCGCCCTCCCCGTTCAGACCCCAAAAATCTGAACGGAGGAAAGGACGATGGAAATTACCATCAACTACTATGGACAAGCTGTGTCCGTTTCGGTGGAGGTCTATGAGTATCTCACCCAGGCCGACCACAAGGCGGAAAACCTTGCCCATGAACAGCGGCGGCATTGGGACGGACGCGAGTTTGACGAGTACATAATCGCCACAGAGGGCCGCTTGCCCTACTGTACTACCCCTGAAGATCTGATTTGCCAGCGGGAAACGCTGGATGAAATTCTGGCGACGCTGGCGCTCTGTACCGACACCCAGCGGGAGCGGTTTTTGCTCCATGCGCTGTACGACTTTACCTATGAGGAAATCGGAACAGTATTCGGTTGCTCGAAACAGGCCGTTGATTTGAGCATCCGGGCCGTTCGCAAAAAAATTTTGAATTTCTTCAAAGACCACCTTGACAAATGACCCCCTAAGTGGCTACCAGGTGAGGGGCATTAGCTCCATCACCGGGAGGGACAAGCAGTTTCGGCTGCTTGTCCCTCCTGTCACATAGGAGGTCACAATGGCAATCATTAACCTACGCAAGCATTACTACCCGCTCTACACCAAGGACACGTTTGTGGAAGTGCCGGACGAGGTAGCCGCCGTCATGGAGGAATGTCGGCTCTATGAGAACCGGCAGGAGGGTAGGAAAACTTACTACCATGTTTACAGCATGGATTGCAGCCCCGGCATCGAAAATCACGCTATGTTCCTGGTGCAGTCCCCGGAAGATTTGATTATTCGGGAGATTGACGAGGCCGCTGAAGAGCTGCTGTTGGAACATCTGGCGGAGGCAATCACCCAACTGTCCCCCACCCAGGCGCGGCGGCTCCACGCCCGGTATGCCTTGAAGAAAAAATATCGGGAGATCGCGGCGGACGAGGGCGTAAGCGGGAGCTGCGCAACCGAGAGCGTCACCAGTGCTATCAGAAAATTGAAGAAGATTTTCGCCAAAAATGGCTGGCTGAAAAAGGAGGTTTGATAGCTATGGACAAGACCCAGGAGGAACAGCAGGCCAAGAAGAAAATCGGCCAGTTGCAAAACCAGCAGAAGATTTTACTGAACCGAAAGCGCAGCGAGGAACACCGGGCCAGGACGCACCGGCTGATTGGCCGAGGCGCAATTTTGGAGGCCGTCTTTCCGCCTGTCGCTGATATGGAGGGCGAGGAAGTCAAAGCGTTTTTGATTGCCCTCTCCCGTCTGCCGGGGGCATCGGAGGCATTGAACGAGGCCCGGAAAACCGAGGACGGGGGGAGTGCGTAAGTCCAAGGGCGCACTTATACACCGTTTCGGTGTCGTGCGCGCGTCGTCGCAAAGTCCGCTCAGCTCCGTTTCCGCCTGCGGCGAAAACTGCGTTCGCTCCCTTGCTCCTCCTTCCCCCACAAAGTCTGCGACTTTGCGGGGACCCCAGGTTGGGGCTGTTGCGTCCTTCGGACGCGATGGGGGCTGCGCCCCCAAACCCCTAAAAAGTAGCACAAAGGAGGTGTTATCTATCGCAATATTTCACTGTCCAATTCAAATCATCCAGCGGAGTAAGGGCAAGTCCGCTGTGGCCGCTGCCGCCTATCGGAGCGGTGAAAAGCTGGTGAATGAGTGGGACGGCATGACCCACGACTACACCCGCAAAGGCGGCGTTGTCCATACTGAAATCATGCTGCCCTCTCACGCCCCGTCGGAGTTTGCAGACCGCTCCACCCTCTGGAACAGCGTGGAGGCAATCGAGAAGTCCGCTACCTCTCAGCTTGCCAGAGAAATTGAAGTGGCCTTGCCGGTGGAATTGCCCAGGGCGGAGCAGCTTGCTCTTGTTCGAGCGTTTGTCAAAGACAATTTCGTGGATGCTGGAATGTGTGCTGACTTTGCCATCCATGACAAGGGAACCGGCAACCCCCATGCCCACATTCTGCTGACAATCCGGCCTATAAAAGAAAATGGGGAATGGGGGGCGAAGTGCCGCAAGGTTTATGATCTGGACGGCCAGGGCCAGCGCATCCCTGACGGCAAAGGCGGTTGGAAAAGCCACCGAAATCATTTTCCCAACCGTACCTGCGGGAGAGCTGAAAGCGGTTGAGCAGAAAGGTGTAGGTCAGCTTAGCCTCCAGGCTCATATCCGCATAGCGGGGATCGGAAAACAGCCAGAGGGGCATCTGCATATGGTAAATACTTTGCACATCCGCCTGCCGCATCAGCGGGAAGGACGGGCGCTCTTTCATGGCTGCGGCCCTCATGAAAATACCTCCATTCGGCGGGCCAACTGGCCCTTAATATTTTGATAAAATTCTGATAAAATAACGACAGCAAAAAAGGAGGGGTCCCTATGATGCACATTCGTCCCGTTTCAGATTTAAGAAACAAGTTTCCCGAAATTGAACAGACCGTATTGAAGAATGGGGAACCCGTTTACTTGACAAAAAACGGCTACGGTTCCATGGTGCTTCTCAGCCTGGAACAGTACGCCGCGCTGACTGATGATGTGGAACTGGCGTTGGATGAGGCGGCGGAGCTGTCCGACGTGCGCTATTCCGGGCAGGAAGTATTCAGCCGGGTAAAGGGGCGTATCCATGAACGGAAGGCGCTATAAGCTGAGTATCCTCCCCCTCTTTGAGGATGACTTGAATGAGATCGCGGACTATATCACCTACCGTTTGAGGAATCCCCTGGCGGCGGAACATCTGGTGGACGAGGTGGAACGGGCCATTGATGGCCGACTGGACTGTGCGGAATTCTTTGAATCATACCGCTCCAGCCGTGAGCGCAAACACTCCTATTACCGCATCCAGCTCAAGAACTTCTCCATCTTTTACGCAGTGATCGGCAATACCATGGAAGTGCGCCGCATGATTTACAGCCGGCACAATTTGAAAGATCTGATTTGAAGCGGCCCGCCGGGATTTACCTCCCCGGTGGGCTTTCTTCGTCCTCATCGCCCCCGCCCACCACGCCGTCGGGCCCCAGCTCCACCATGCCAAGGCCCTGGCCGGTGAGCTGATATTCCACACCCTGGGATGGGTTGGGTTCATCCTCTGGGCCGGGCTGCTTCGACGGCGCGGGCGGTTCCCGTCCTGGCACATCCGGCGGGGCCGCCTTTTTTCCGTCTGTGCCTTTTTCTGCTCCTCCCTCAGCCTCCACTCCGGCGTGTAGTCCGCCACCCGGCAGGACTTCAACTCGCCGTACCCCGGCAGCTCCTCCGGCGTCAGTTTGTAGAGCGGCGCCGGCTTCCTGCCCTGGAACAGGGCGATACACTGGCGGCGGTCCAGGCGGAGGATCTCATCCGGCTGCATCAGCTCCCGCTGGGTGCCGCTGCGGGTCTGGGAGTAGGGCCGGGTGTTGCCGTAGACGAAGCCGTAGAGCGGCGGCTGGGGTTTGGATTGGCTGGTGAGGGCGATGGTCACCTTGCCGCACTTCTTGGAGAGGTAGCCCGCCGAGGTCCAGTCATTGGCCCCCATGTAAAGCGTCTGATCGAAGGCGGCCAGCTGGTTCTCCCACTCCCTGCCGGGGTACTTTTCCTGCCACTGGGACAGGGACTTCACCACCACCTGGCAGCTCATGTTAAAGCCCCGGATGCTGTTGAGCGCGTCGGCGATGCCGTCCATGTAGCCGATGCTGCGGTATTCGTCCAGACAGAAGTTCACCATAATAGATCAGCGCCATGAGCAGATTCCGCTCCGCGCGGCTCCACCATAGGGGGCTTATACGAACACCCGGCAATCTATTTTGTTGGTGCTGTGTTTGTGTTGGCCATGTCGCTCCCTGAAAAGCGACACTGAATACTCGAGCACGCCGTATATTTTAGACTGTTTTCCAGATTGCATTTGAGGCGCTTGTGCTGTAACATTCAGCCATCCTGAAGGACGAAAACCAGCCTAAAAAACGGAGGTTGCTGAAATGAACGAATACAAAATCACCTATACTGTGAACGGAAGCGCCAATTGTGTCTACCAGGTGGAGCGTACTGAGGTCATCGACGATGATGCTGTCTATAGCTACAAGGGCCGGTAATCTAACTTTACACCGTCTTTCGGACTGCATTTTATTGCTCCAATCCACCCCGTCTCCAAATGGGATAAAAGAAAAATTCCGCAAGATAGGCCATTGCTTCCACTTTGGACAGTGCTTGCATAAGCGGAATAGGTTCCAGAACTGTATGGAATTTTGACTTGTTTATTCTGTGCCCGGATATCGGCATCAAACGAATTCAAAAAGTCACCATTCAAGTAGAGGTGAACATCGCTGATGTCATATTCATCTTTAACATTGGCGCTCACTGGCGGCTCTCGTAAATATCCTTCATCAACAGCCATGTGCCGCTACAGCTTACGTCGTACATGCTCCCAGGCAGGCCCTGGTGGACCACCAGGAAATTCTGGAGGGTCCCGTCAACCTTAAGCTTGACGGTGCTGTCCACCGTTTTTGTGCTCAGCTTCACGCTTGCCATGCAGGTATGGCAAAGATCATCTATCTGGACGACCATCGGGCTGGGGTCCACCGCTACTGCCCGGAGATGGGCCAGCGGAAGCCGGAGGTCCAAATAGAAGCCAGTCTGGGCTATAACGGGTCCCACTATTTCGTTGATACGCCGCTGGAGCTGAAAGGGCGGGGCATTGTTGAAATTGTTCCGGCCTGCTGGGCGTTTGGAAGCAAGAAAGGCGTGGAAGGCTGGCGGGTGTACAGAGTGATCGAGCGGGCTTTTGAGAAACTTGAAAGGCAGTATCCCATTGCCATGGAAAATCTGCTGGACTAAAACCGAGCCGCCGGGGGCAGCGCCGGCGCGATTACAACTGGCCGCTGCTGGACGAATTTCCGGATAGGGAAGCGGCGAAAGCCTTCATCCGGTCCCAGCGGACCGGTCCGGTTTGTCAGGCCGTGTATGGTCCGGGCGGCTGCGGGATCAAACTGCGAGAAATCGAAGCGCCAGGGCTGTGCTCTGGCGCTTTTCTCTGGCCTATGTGGTCCGTCAAGTTTGCCATATACACGCATGGAAATTCAGGACATTTCCAGGTTGCAATTAAGGCGTGTGCCTCATAACATACGGCCATCCTGAGGGGCGGCAGCTGCGCGGGCGCGGCTTTTTGATGCAGCTCTGCCGAAAAAAACGCTTGACAAATCGAGCGTTTGTACTATAATAAAAGGTACAAATGTTTGATTTCAGGGCGGCGCGTCCAAGGACCGGCGGCGCCCCGCGCCGGGAGGGGAAGCCTGTGGAGGTTATGGACAAATTGACCATTCTGGCCGATGCCGCCAAATATGACGCCGCCTGTACCTCCAGCGGGGTGGTCCGGGGCGGGACGCCGGGAGGCATCGGCACCGCGGCCAATTCCGGCTGCTGTCACACCTTTTCCGCCGACGGGCGGTGCATCTCCCTGCTGAAGGTGCTCTATACCAACTGCTGCTGTTATGACTGCGCCTACTGCGTCAACCGCCGCTCCAACGACGTGCCCCGGACGGCGTTTACCCCCAGGGAGTTGGCGGATCTGACCATTCAGTTTTACCGGCGGAATTACATTGAGGGGCTGTTTTTGTCCTCGGCGGTGCTGAAAAGCCCCGATCACACCACGGAGCGGATGATTGAGACGCTGCGCCTTCTGCGCGGGCCGTACCGGTTCAACGGCTACATCCACGCCAAGGCCATCCCGGGGGCGGACCCGGAGCTCACCTACCAGCTGGGGCTGCTGGCCGACCGGCTGAGCGTCAACATTGAGCTGCCCTCGGAGGCGTCCCTCCGGCTGCTGGCCCCCGACAAGAGCAAGGCCGCCATCCTCAAGCCCATGGCCCAGATCCGGGACGGGGCGGCCCGGTCCAAAGAGGAGCTGAGGCTCTACCGCCACGCGCCCCGGTTTGCCCCGGCGGGGCAGTCCACCCAGATGATCGTGGGGGCAACTCCCGAGAGCGACTGGCACATTTTGTCCCTGACAGAGAGCCTTTACCAGAAATATAACCTGAAGCGGGTATTTTTCTCCGCCTATATGCCGGTGTCCCAGCACAAAAACCTCCCGGCCCCGGCCGGCTTCAAGCCGCCGCTGCTGCGGGAGCACCGGCTGTATCAGGCGGACTGGCTGCTGCGTTTTTACGGCTTCACCGCCCGGGAGATTTTGGACGACAGCCACCCCAACTTCGACGCCGCCCTGGACCCCAAGAGCGACTGGGCCCTGCGCCATCCGGAATTTTTCCCGGTGGATATCAACCGGGCGGACTATGAGGCCATCCTGCGGGTGCCCGGCGTCGGCGTCCGGGGGGCAAAGCGGATTGTCGCCGCCCGGCGGTACGGCCCCATTTCGTTTGAGGGGCTGAAGCGGCTGGGCGTTGTGATGAAGCGGGCGCAGTATTTCATCACCTGCTCCGGCCGGATGCTGCCCGGCCTGCGGTTCGGTCCGGACAGCGTTTACCGCCGCCTGGCCGGGTTGGAGCAGGTGGAACTGGGCGGGGAGGGCTGGCAGCAGCTGTCTCTGTTTGATGGGAATGTGGGCTGATGATGATTGCGTATCGGTATGACGGCACCTTTGCCGGGTTTTTGACCTGCGTTTGGGACGCACTGGAGTGCAAAATAGAGCCCACGGCGTTTCTGCTGCCTGACGGCGGGGTTACGCTCTGGGAGACGCGGGAGCCGGCCGCGGACAGGGACAGGGCCAGACGGCTGTACGGCGCCCTGGCCAGGCGGGTTTCTTCCGAGTTTCAAAAGCTGATTGCCCGGGGGTTTCTGACCTGCCTGCCGGAGAAGGAGCTGGATCTGCTGACGCTGATCCGCCGGGGGCTTCGGGAGGGGGACCGGGTGCGGCTGGACTTGAGCGACCCTGTGGTGGCCAGGGTCAACCTCGCGCTGACAAAGATGTGGACGGAGTGGGATCATCTGAAGGGCTTCGTCCGCTTTTCCGACCTGGATGGCTTCCTGGTGGGCGAGATCGAGCCCAAGAACCGGGTGCTGCCTCTGCTGGCCCCCCACTTTGCGGAGCGATACTCCGGGGAGCGGCTGGCGCTCTACGACCGCACCCACCATGAGGTTTTTCTCTCCGACCGGGGGCGGTGGAAGCTCCTGCCCGCGGAGGATTTCCGCATGGGGCCCGCCGGGGCGGAGGAGAAAGCCTTCCGGGCCATGTGGCGGAGCTATTATCAGACCATCGCCATTGAGGGGCGGATCAACCCCAAATGCCAGTCCACCCACCTGCCGAAGCGGTACCGCCATGTGATGACGGAATTTCTCACCGATGAGGAGATGGAGAGGGGCCTGCCGGGTTCTGTCCCGGCGGCGGGAGCAGCGGGGCATCCCCTTACCGGAAACGTACTGCCGTCTCCCGAACAACATACCCTCTGATTGCTTGGAACCCGGCGGTGCCGGTTTCTGTCAGAATTGTGTGTTTGCGGCTGAAAAGCGGAACATATCACGCCCTGGGTATTGTAAACAATGGTCTGCAAAAATTTGCCTCCAGTCAGGTGACAGACTGCTCTTTGAAGGAAAAGCTGTCCGCAGGTATCTTGCTCATGCAGGCGCCGCACCCCTCCTTCTCAGTTTCCAGGCCGCCGACTGGCCCAGCTCCCGGCCCAGGTCCGCCAGCGTTTTGGGCAGGGCCTTGACGGCGTTCACCACCGCGTCCAGCACGTTCCTGCCCGCCGTCTTGACCGCCGGAATGAGCTTCAGAATGCCGTCCTTGACGGCGGTGATGGCCTTGGTGCCCAGCTCCAGCCAATTGAAGGCGGACCAGGCGTCCACCACGGCCCCGATGATCTTGGGAATGTTCTCAATCAGGACCGGGATGCTCTCAATGAGTCCCTTTCCCAGCTCCAGGATCAGCTTCCCCGCCGCCAGGAGCAGCTTTGGGGCGTTGTCGTTGATTACGTTGGCAATGTTGGAGACGATCTCCGGCACCTTTGTGATGAGATCCGGTAGGGCTTCGATGATGCCCTACCCCAGGGCCACAATGACCTGTATGCCCGCGTCAATGATCTGACTCAGGTTCCCGGTGATCTGCTCCACCAGGGAGGCGATGGTCTGCACCGCCGCCGGGACCATCCCCGGCAGGCCGTCGATGATGGACTGGGCCAGCTGAAGGATGAAGTCCGTCCCCGTCTGGGCCAGCTCGGGCAGGGTTTCTACGATGCCCTCCGCCAGCTTCCCGGCCTCGCCGGTGGGCTTGATGATGTTGGATAGCGCCGCCTTCATCCCGGTCATGGCCTCGCTGGTGCCGATGCCGTTGGCGGTGAGGAAGGCCACCGACGCCAGCAGCTCGTCCACCGACACCCCCGCCGCGTTGGCGGTGGGCGCCACATTGCCGATGCTGCCCGCCAGTGCCCCGAAGGTGGTCTTGCCCAGGTTTTGGGTGACCAGGAATTTGTTGGCCAGCCCCTCCGCGTCCGCCGTCTCCATGGCGTAGGCATTCAGGGCGCTGGTCAGGCCGTCCACCGCCGTCTCCGTGTCAGTAAAACCGCCCCGGGCGGCCTTGACCGCCACCGCCACCAGGTCCACCGCGTGCCCGGTGTCCGCACCGGAGGAGATGGCGGAGTACAGCGCCTCGTTCAGCTCAGCTGCGCCCGCGCCGGTGTCGCTTGAACCCCATCCGCTCCCTCCTCCCGACAAAGCCCAGTGGGGAAAACGCCCCCGGCGGTTGTCTCCCACCGCTGTGAGCAGGGCGTACTCCCGGCCCGCGAAATCCGCCGGGGCCCGTTGGACCTCCGCCAGCACACCCCGCACCAGGTAGTCCCCCTCCTCCGGGACAACGCCCGCGGGCAGGTGTGCCGCCGGGACGCGGGCCTTGCAGATGGGGACGGGTTTCGCGCCGTCCCCATCCAAAGCCGCCACCGCCTTCCGGTACCAGCTGGCGCCGCGGATGACTGTGCAGATATAATGGTCGGCGTCGTCTCCCCGGACGGGGTGAACCAGCGTCACCGTCTCAGTACAGGCCAGCACAGCGGCATCCCCCCATCCCGGCGTACAGCAGCCCCGTGGGGGTCAGGTGGAGGGCGGCGGCGTCATACAGCCGCTGGGCGGCCGTCCGGCCCGACCCGGCATAGCTCTCGCTGTACCCGTCGTTGGACGCGCCGACCACCTCGCCGCCCTGCTCCTGGGCGGCGTACTCGTCCGCCACGGCACAGCAGGCCCGCTTGACCCGCTCCGCGCTGGGGCCGGGGAGGAGCCGGTTGACCCTCCCCAGCGTCAGCCCGTCCAGATAGGCCCATGCCCGGGCCCGCAGGCGCAGGAAGTCCGCTTCGCTGAGCGACCCGCCCCAGGCCTGATAAAAGGCATAGTCCGGCATGGGGCGCTTATACCGCGGTCAGGGCGACGGCCTTGGACACCGCGGCGGAGGCCACCGTCACGCTCTCCGTCACCGTGGCGTAGCCCTTGGCGGACACCTTGGCCTGATAGGTCCCGGCCTCCAGGGAGAAGGTCGTCTTGCCGTCCGCGCCGGTGAGCTTGCGCACCCCGTCGATCTCCACCCGGGCCTCCGGCACGGCAACCGCGCTGTCGCCGCTGCCGTTCTGGGGGAAGTACATGGGCGCGCCGTCCAGGGCATACTGGGTGGACCCCTGCATATCGCTCTTGAAGATGGGCCGCCCGTCGTTGTCCTTGATGCCCCGCAGCTTGGCCCGCATGGCCATGGAAGAGACGGCCCCGGTGACCATCCGGTCGGACTCCTCCACCTTGCCGATGATGCCGCCCTCTCCCAGCAGCAGGTCATAGTAGTTGGGAGACGTACCGGGGGCCACGTTGTTCCCCGCCTGCCGTGCGGTGGTGAGGATGTCCGCCCGCCAGGACGCGGGCCGGTTCACACCGAATATCGTGGCGCCGTCCACCCGCAGGCCGATGGCCTCCATGACCCGGGGCTGGATCTCACCCATGATATCGAAGCCGGCGTCGTCCACCACCGCCTCGGGGATGGGCACGATGACGGCCAGCTCCTCCGCCGTGAGGAACACGTTGTCCCACGCCTGCCGGGTGGTGCCCTTGAAGCCGGTGTCGCCGTTGACCCAGTAGGCCATGGGCAGCATATCCAGCACGGGGATACGGGTCTGCTTGCTGGTCATGTTGGGCAGCTTCCGGGCCAGCTGCATAAAAATGGACTGCTTGGGGGCGTCCTGCTGGATGGTGGCGATGAGCTGCTCCTGAATCAGGGCCTCCGCGTCCGCCCGGGATGTGATCTGTACAGGCATGATTTAACCTTCCTTTCCGAAAAGGGAACGCAGGGCCGCGTTCGCCATGTCCTTTTTATCGGGGGAACCCTCCCCGCCGTACTGGTGGGTCATGCTCATGCTCCTGGGGGGCTCTGCCTCAAAGAGGAACGCGGTGTCCGCGTTCTTTTTCAGCGCCTCCAGCTGCTTGTCCAGCCCGATGATCTCCCCGCCCGCCAGGGACAGCTTCTCCCGGTCCAGGAAGGGCAGCAGGGCCTTGGCATTCCTGGGCTTGGCCGCCGCCAGCGCCCGTTCCAGGGCAAAGTCGAACTGCCGGGCCTCCAACTCCTTCCGGGCCGTTTCCGCCTTGTCCTTCCAGGTGGGGTCGTAGCCCTCCAGCTTCTTGTTTGCCTCCCCCAGCTGGGCGGTGAGCGTGCCCACCTGCCCCTGTGCGTGGTCCAGCTCCGCACGTGGCACGTAGGCCCCGCCCGCGGCGTCCACCGCCCGGATGCCCTTGTCCTTGGCCGCCTGGGCCAGCTGTTCATAGGTCAGCGCTCCGCCGCCGAACAGCTCCTTCAGAAATTCCATGATCGCTCCCTTCTCCCGGCCACGCCGGGCGGTAAAAATAAAAGAGGCCAAATACCGGGATATCCCGATATCTGACCCCAACGGTCCTGCACAGTGCCAATTCACTGAGCGCTGTATCTGATTGTCTTTTTCTCCTCCAGCACTACAATGCCGCCGCCCTTTTTGCGGATTACGGCGTCGTTGCCCCGGTGGAGAATTTCTTTAACCGCCGCCATGGCCTCCATGAGCTTTTCGTCCATAAATTTCCCTCTTGCAAAATTGACAGTGAGCGTGTATAATAAGAGTTGGTTAGGGGACGGTACCAGCACAGAGGCATGTTCCCATACCCCAATGAGAGTTGATGTGCCAACTCTCATTTTTTATATCTTAAAATCTTTACAAGCTCTCCTTTTGACAAAATCATAAGGTCAAGAGTGCTGATTTCGCTTTCTTTTCGATAGAACCGCCGTGTGAGCTGCCGTTCCAAAGACGGGAAATCCATATCTTCCAAAACATTCAGGATAAATCCGCCGGGGTTATCCTGAATTTGTTTTATGGCATGCTGAAAACGTTTATCCGCTCCGCTTACAGAATGCGCCCCTTTTAACTCCCATAGTTTATCGCGCCAAATATAGTCTGGGGTCTCTTGATTCTTTTCGCTGGATTCCTTCAGCAGTCTAATATCCCCACCGAAAGTGTCGCGCAGCCACTCCGCCATTGTAATTTCAGTGTGATGCCGTCCAATCTTATAGCCGTCATCATATGTAATGACCCCCTGCCCCGGCGTGGCCGTTTCGAGATATTCCTTTGTCACATCGCTGGGCATCAACGTTCTGCGGGGCGTAGCTGTTGCACTCACTTTTGGCGTCTCCTTCGGTTTACTCGGCTTTATTATACCAGAATTCGCCCGTTTTGCAACAGAATTTCCAACGTGCGCAACCTGCGACCTGTCCCCCTGCCGCTTGAACCCGGTCTGGCGGCAGAAGTCCTTCTCCCGCTCCCGCCACGCGGACAGCTTGGCCGCCGCCTCCCCGGTGTCCAGCCCCGCCGCGTCCATGGCGGCGTACTCCCGCTTCCACCGGCGGATCTGGCGCTCTATGTACCGCTGCTGGCCCGCCTCGTAGAAGGTCAGGTCTTTTCCGTTATAGGTCACGGTCTGCTCCTCATACCGCGCCAGCAGCTCCGGGGAACAGGCCCTGGGTGCCCCCTCGATGTAGGGTCCGAAGCTGTGGCTGCAATTCCAGCCGCACAGCCCCGGCCCGGTGCCGTAGCCGGTGGCCTCCTCAAAGTTCTCGTACCTGTCCGTGCGGCCATGGCGGCAGAAGATCCGCCCCTGCCATACCGCGTGGCTGGGCCGCGCTCCACGGTGGGCGGAGGTCTCCACCAGCTCCACGCCCAGCTCGTCCATCAGGGCAATCTGGGCTTTCGCCGCCGTCTGATTGCATCCCGTCACCACTGCCCGCCGGACCGCAGTCTCCAGGGTGTCGGTGCGTCCGCCGGGGTAGGTCACGGAGGCCACCCCCTGCCGCGCCAGGTCCTTGACCGCCATTCGGATGGCGGTATGATAGTCGAAGCCCCCGGACATGATCTGGAGCCACGCCCGGTCCAGGGCGTCGGTGAACTGCTTTCCCGCCGTATGGGCGGTGGTCCGGGTGAGGTTTTCAAACACCCCGCCCGTCTGGGCCAGCCCGGAGAGGAGCACCGCCCGCACGCCCGCGGTGGCCAGCGGGTCCGCCATGCTCATCCCGGCGGCGGCGTACACGGCGGCGTCCGCCGACAGGGACCGCTCCGCCGCCTGCTCCATGAGCTTCCGCAGCTCCTCCCGACTCTTCCCGGTGAGGGCGGACAGCCGCGCCTCGATCTCCTCCTCCGTAAGCCCCATGGCCCGCAGGCGCTGCCGCTGGTGCTGGGCGGCGGGGATGTAAAAATCGTACTCCCGGATGCGGCGGGCCATGTCCGCCAGGATATCCTGCTCCACGGCGGCATATTGGGCCGCCAGCCGGTCCGGCAGTCCCGCTAAATACTCCGGTGCCAGCACGGTTACAGCTCATCGGGTTCCGGGGGGCCGTCCTCCGGGCACATGGCCTTGGCCGCGTCCGCGTCCTCCCCGTACCACTTCACCCGGAATTCCCATTTCTTCATGATCCCATCCCGCACCTCCTGGAGGTCCCGCTGGCGGGTGCTGTCCGCGTCCTCAATGATGGAGTCGTCGAAGTTGACCGCCGTCTCGAACCCGGTCCCCAGCTTCAGCAAAGAGGCGATCGCCTGCACCAGCCCCACCAGCGCCCGCTCCAGCAGCAGCTCATGCTTTTTCAGGTTCTGAAACAGGTCGGATTTGTCGCTGACCACCTCCTTGGCGGTCTTGACCTGGCCGTGGTCAAAGCTGTAGCGGTCGTCCCCCATGCCGCATTTGTGGGACAGCAGGGCCAGCCCGGACTTGATGGCCGCCTCGTGGGCCTCGTGGCGCAGCTCCATATTGTGCTCCACGATCTTGTTCTCCCCGCCCTCCATGGCGGGGACGGCGTAGAACTCGGTATCGTTGTCGTCGAACACCGGCGCCGCGGAGCCGTCCTCCTCCATCATCATCCGCGCCATGGTGGTGGGCACGGTGATCCGCTTCCGGCCCAGCCGGAACTCGTTCTGATAGCTGTCATACACCAGGTCCACGCCCTCCAGCTGGTCGATGGCGTTGGCAAACACGGAAATGCCCATGGGGCAGCTGAGGTCGGCGTTGTTGACGATGTTGGGCCGGATGAGCTGGAACAGCGGCACGGCGGAGCCTGTAGCCACCTCCGCCTTCACCCCTGCCGGCAGATCCAGCTCGGTGAGGATGCCTCCATTTTCCCGAAACAGATATATTTAGAGTTGGAAAGAAGATGGTCGACCGCCGCACGAGTCCATTTCTCCTTTCCCGTTGGGGAAGGAATCTGCTTTTTGTAAAGCATATCAACCACCTTGCCTAAACTTGCCCCGGCAAGATAGTAGTCAAAAATCATGCGGACAGTTTCAGCTTCGATTTTTTTGATTTCCAGGGTGCCGAGGGCGGTCAGGCTAAAACCATATGGTATTTTCATGTTTGATTCTCCTTAAAAATAAAATTTCCCATGTTTTTACCTCCAGACGGAGATAAAACATAGGAATAAGCCGCAGATTACATATTGTATGTGGTTATTTCGCCCAATAATTTGGCCGCTGTTTTATGCGTTTCACCGAAGAAATAGCAAAACCCGAGTATAGTCATGCTATACTCGGATTTTATCTAATTTGGCACAATGTGGTGAAATTGCTATCCACAGGTCTGACAAAATGGGGCCCCCGCAAAGCCGCTCTTTGGCTTTGTGGGGAAAGGAGCCGCGACAAAATG
>ERZ808040.1111-NODE-1111-length-19333-cov-4.890372_pt1 | contig 19333 bp, 13 predicted proteins | sample MGYA00380191_ERZ808040 | MGnify/ENA primary metagenome ERZ808040 (study PRJEB31490, sample SAMN06133395) | mouse gut metagenome | isolation source: J6 | host: mice | place: China: Chengdu | collected 2015-05 ...
GCCCGCAAATTAATGTATTATTTCCGTTCATACAATATCCTGAAAAGTTGCACAATTGCGGAATAAGAGCATAAAAAGAGCCATACCTTAAGGCATGGCTCTATATCACCCGTTATTTAGAAGATTCTCCTGACTGCCAAAACTTTTCTGTAGTCAGCATTGGATACAATAATACCGGTTCTGGAGTTAGATGCGTGAACGATCTGTCCGTTTCCGATGTACAATCCCACATGGCCGGAATAGCACACGATATCTCCAGGCTGTGCGTTGCTGAGTCCGTCCACTGCTGCTCCCTGGCTGCGGTCTGCCGCAGATGAATGAGGCAGGCTGACGCCAAAGTTAGCGTAAACACTCATAACAAAGCCGGAGCAGTCCGCACCGTTGGTAAGGCTGGTACCGCCATATACATAAGGGTTGCCCACAAACTGTAAAGCATACTCTGCAACAGCAGATCCCATCTCGCTGTCCCCGCTGACAACATAGGTCTGGGACGCCGCATTGTTGGAACCGCTCTGTGCCGCTTTGGCCGCCGCTGCTTCCCTTGCCCTTCTGCGCTCTTCCTCTTCCTTGGCAAGTCGGGCCGCTTCTTCCTCTCTGGATTCTGCCTGCACAAACTCACTGTGAAGAGTTGCATAATCGGTGGAGATCCATCCGTTACCTTCCTCCACGTCCACCTTTACCCAGCCTTCCGTCTCTTCCAGGACTACCAGCTCGTCATCCAGGGGAACTAACCCCAGTACGGATGCTTCCAGGCTCGGTTCTGTACGGACCTTCAAGGTAGTTGTATTGACGGTAGCGATTCTGGTTCCTACTTTCCTGGCCAGTTCCACGGCATCCTCGCCCGTGACACAAAACTCACCCTTTACATACCCGGTCACATTACCGGAAGTGATCTGATACCAACCGTTTTCTTCACTGATGAAAGTACCCACGGAATTGTTGTAGAGCTTACCGACAATCTCGCCCTCTTCGCTGGGGATACTTCTTACATTCACATAATTGGTTACCTGTGCAATAACCAGATTGCGGAACAGATCCTCCTCTGTAGGTTCCGCCTCAGGGATAAGCAGTCCCGCTTCTTCAGCCGTGGCCCACTCTATGATTGCCTCAATGGGCATCACTGTATCCGTCGCAACATTGCTTAAGCTGTTCCCTCTGCTCAGTGCAAGATTGATGCCTCCACTGGGCAATATGGATGAACTTCCCGCCGCTTCCGCTGTCAGGCTCATTCCCGAAAAGGCCAAAACCGTTGCCAATCCACAGGCTGCCACTCTAATCGTCTTAAACCTCATTGTTATCTCCTTTGTATCTATATGCATCACACAAGTTATTACAAATTTATTACGCCTGTTAACAAATATATCACTATTTCCCAACTTTGTCAACCATGACTATCATCTGCCATACATTGCCAAAAGTGCCCGTTTTATGCGGGTTTCACGGAAATCAGAAAGGAATCCCAGGAAAAAAACCGGGATTCCTTTCTATCATTTTTTTCTTTTTTCTTTAATAAATCTTAAAAATTGCATTTAATATATTATTAATTATTATTAATAAATTTTCCGGCGGATACTGCCGCATTGGCTCCATCCGCTACGGCCGTTACAATCTGGCGTATGGGTTTCCTGCGTATGTCCCCTGCCGCATACAGGCCGGGCACATCGGTGGTGCAATCCTCCCCTGCCAAAATATAACCATTCTCATCACAATGGACCATACTCCGGACCAGCTCCGTATCGGGATGTATCCCCACCGCCACAAAAATACCGTCCACAGCAAGGTCAGATGAATTTCCCGTCTTCAGGTTTTTGACCCGCAGATTATCAACCTTCTCTTCTCCCTGAATCTCCTCCACCACATGGCTGTATAGAAATTCCACATTGGGCAGCGCCATAAGCTCCTGCTGCAGCACCTGGGCCCCCCGCAGTTCGTCCCTCCGATGGATCAGGTACACCTTTTCACAGGTCCTTGCCAGATAAATGGCATCCTCCAGCGCAACGTCCCCGCCGCCCGCCACAGCCACTGTCTTCCCCCGAAAGAAAGCGCCGTCACAGGTGGCGCAATATGACACGCCCATGCCTGTCAGTTTCTCTTCCCCGGGGACGTTCAAATGGGCATGCTGTGCACCGGTGGCAAGGATTACCGTTTTAGCCTCCAAAACCTCTCCGTCCACTGTGACCAGTTTTTTCTCTTGCCGGTTTTCTATGGAAGTTACGCTGCCTTCCCTGAATTCCACACCCAGCTTATCTGCATGGGCGCGAAACTGCATTCCCATATCAAAACCATTGATGCCCGGCATCCCCAGATAATTGTCCACTTCGTAAGTATTTAATACCTGCCCGCCGCTCATGGGCGCCTTCTCCACCACCAGCAGCTTAAGGCCCCCGCGCATGCCGTACACTGCAGCCGAAAGACCTGCCGGCCCGGACCCGATAATAATCAAATCATACATTTCAATAACCATGCCTTTCCGCAGCCTGCGAATTCCCCACCGCAAAAGGGTAAGTTTTTGGTATATGCGTCCGCAGGCACAATATTGTTGTTACAGTTCACACGTCAGTCGTACCCCAGATAAATTTATGCTTGCATATGCTTGCATAAGAAGTTACCTGGGTACGAACGGACGTGTGAACTGTAACATATTGTTATATACACGATTTAGTATACCACATTCCGCCTTGCTTTTCCATTTCAAAACTGTTACACTGAAAACATTCTTATCAGCAGTAATTTATAACAGCCACAAAAAGAGGCAGAACCCCGGAACGTATTTGAAAAATGCTTTCTCCGGACTGCGCGCCACACTTTATGGGATGAAGGTCCCAAATCGGGAGGCGTAGTGTCTGCCGGAAAGGAAGGCCATGAACCCCACCCCTACAGAGCTTAAAACTGCACTGATCACAGGCGCCTCCAGGGGGATCGGCAGATCCACCGCCGAAGCATTCGCCCGAAGAGGATACCGTCTGTTCCTGACCTGCCACAATTCCATGGAAGAGCTGGAAACTCTGTCTGGCAGGCTGCGCTCCCAATATGGCATCCCCTGCACCCCTGTCCGCACCGACATGGGAGATTACAAAGAAGTGGAAAGCCTATTCTCCCACATTGACTCCCTTGACGTGCTGGTGAACAATGCCGGGGTTGCCCACATAGGCCTTCTTTCTGATATGACGGCAGAACAGTGGCACAGAGTGCTCTCCGTGAATCTGGATGCCTGCTTCTATACCTGCAAACACGCCATCCCGCTGATGCTGCAAAAGCACAGCGGCAGGATCATCAATGTCTCCTCGGTGTGGGGCAGTGTGGGAGCATCCATGGAAACCGCTTATTCCGCCTCTAAAGGCGGAGTCAACAGCTTCACCAAGGCTCTCGCCAAAGAGCTTGCCCCCAGCAATATCCAGGTAAACGCCGTTGCCTGCGGCGTCATGGATACCGCCATGAACCACTGCCTCTCCCCGGAGGACCTGGAGGCCCTGCGAGAAGAGATTCCCGCTGACCGTCTGGGCGACCCTGCGGAAGCCGCACAGCTGATCCTGCAGATTGCCGAAGCCCCTGCCTACATGACGGGACAGATTATAACAATAGATGGCGGATGGTTTTAACCCTTCCGCCATCATTCCCATACAGCATCACATGATTTCCTGTCTTCCCTGCAGCGCCATCATAGCTTCAGCTCAGCTTCTCACGCTCTTCCTGCGCGATAGCGCTGACATCCGTGTCTGTGACCAGCGAATCCACGATTTTCTGCATTTCCTGCCTGGATCTTGCATCCTTGCAGCGCATGATCAAATGCTCCCGCTCCGTCTCCGACAAAGTTGCATAACTCTTCATTGCATCTTCGTTAGTCGCCAGGGCAAATCCGAACCCAAGCGGCACGTCTGTCATCCCCAGGGTACCGGGAGCCATACCATTGGCATTATTGATATCCATACTGCACATACTCCTTTCTGTTCACAGGCGCCATGGGTCGTAACTTCCTGATGGTTCGCCTGCCTGCTTTCCCACAACGGCACTTAAGCTGTCTTGTTAAGCTTCTCGCTTAGCGAAACAAACCGATACGTTGTGCAGGATAGTATGTGCAGAAAAATCAACCAATATCCGGTTCTTCCGCCAGAGTTATGGTTTCCGATATCTTTCCTTCGGTCTCAAACATTATAATTTCATTTGCACCCTTTTTCAATAAAGGAGCTGGGATGTAAAGCCGTTTTTGCGGGCCGATTTCCCAGAATCTGCCAATATGGAACCCGTTTACAAATGCACATCCCTTTCCCCATCCCCCGAAATCGAGGAAGGTATCCGCCAACTCTTCCGCAACAAACTCAAAACGGTGGAAGGACGGCGTTCCCTGGAGGTATGGCTTTCCAAAATCCACCCGTTCAATATGGTCCAAAGGAAGCGGATATTGCTGCCAATGATTGTGCATATGCCCATTGATCTGGACACATTGGTCAATCCCTTTTCTCTGGCGCTCCATACGGGGGCCAAAGTTCACACGTCCCATATTCTCCACCAGGATATCCAGCCGGTCCCCCTTACGGGCAGGGTAGTTTAATTCGTGCTCCTCAAGCAGCTCTCTGTCATACAGCGTCAGGACCGGCTTGTCCTCCACCCAGATATTGGCACGGTCATTTGCCTCCCACAGCCTGATCTTACCCAGGTTCTCCTCCGTATCCAGACTGGAACGGTACAAAATATATCCGTAACCCTGCCCCAGGCGCTCCATGGACTGGGGATAGATGCTTTCGGTGCAGCGGCTTAAGTTATCCAGATTGGGGAACAGGCCTGTCTTCGCCTGCACAGCCAGCGTCCCGTATGCTTTTCTCTTTATGTCCGCAGTAAACTTTACCTCCGGCAGCTCCGTATACTTTCCGATCACTTCCCGGTATTTGCGGTATTTCTCCGTGATCTGCCCGTCCTCCGTGAGTACGCCGTCATAGTCGTAGGAAGTCACGTCGGGGGTCAGCGTGTCATAATAATTGGCGCCGTTCATAAATCCGAAATTTGTGCCGCCCTCAAACATGTAAATATTGACATGCCCCAGCTCCAGCATCTTGTCCAGGTCCCTGACACTTTCCTCCAGATTGCCCCGCATATGCCCGCCGTTTCCCCAGTGGTCAAACCATCCCACCCAGAATTCTGTGCACATAAGAGGGCCGCCATCCGTATATTTCTCCAGCACGGCAAACCGCTCCTCCGTCCGGGAACCAAAATTCCCCGTGGGAAGGGCGCCTTTGAGTTTTCCGCCGTTGAGGCTTTCCGGGTAGGGGCCGTCGGATGTCACAAAGGGCACGTTCACTCCATTCTCAACCATCAGCCTGCGTATTTCGCCCAGATAAGTCCTGTCATTTGCATAATATCCGTACTCATTCTCCACCTGCATCAGGATCACAGGGCCGCCTTCGGTAAACTGCCAGGGAACAAGTTTCGGCATAAGCGCTTTATAATATGCCTCCACATGCGCCAAAAACGGTCCGTAGCTGACGCGCAGCCGCATACCCTCTTCCCTCAGCAGCCATGGGGGCAGTCCGCCGAACTCCCACTCCGCACAGATATAAGGTGACGGCCTGATAATAACATACAACCCCAGCTCCTGGGCAAGCCGGATGAAACGCTCCACATCCAGCATACCGTCAAACCGGAAGATACCCGGCTCCGGCTCATGGAGGTTCCACGGGATGTAAGTTTCCACCGTGTTACACCCCATGGCCTTCAGCTTCTCCAGCCGGTCCTGCCAATATTCCGGCACTGTCCTGAAATAGTGGAAGGCCCCTGATATAATTTTGAAAGGTTTTCCGTTTATATAAAAAGTGTCTTTGATCTCGATTGTATTCATCACACCATGCCTCCCATCCCGGCTCAAAATTGCGAATCTTATTATGCGAAACTGGACTTTGTCTTTTGTTCCGCCTCTTCCAGGCTGCCATAACCGTACATTTTCACATTATTCAGCATAATATCGTAAGCAAGGTTCCTGTTATTCCTGGCATAATCCACGATATATCTGCCATACAGCTCCAGCATTTTGTCGGAATAAGTCCCCAGTTCCCCCCTTAGATAGGTCTCGTAGGAAGTATTAAAGGGGTTATCCTCCGTGGTATGGATGCTGCGGGAATTGTCCGCAAGGGCGGGATACTCCCCGGCAAATTCCTCCATCCACCCCACCTGCATGCCGCAGATCTGTTCGATAATACTTTTTTTCTCCTCTGTCAGCTCGGGAAAATGGCCTTTGATCTCCTCATATTTCTCCGGGGCGGTGCTTTCCATCATACGCCCGTATTTTTCCTCGATCAGATTATGCCCCAGGGTATACTCCCTGTGGAAATCATATAAGTATTGCATCAGCATAGTCCTGTTCCAGGTCTGGTACTGGCTCTTTCTCATGATGGAAAAAGTAAACCAATCGTTCTGGCAGCTGGCCCGCCCGCCCTCATTGTGAACCTTGTCAAAGGCCTCGAACTCTAATTTAGCGATCTTCTCCACCAATTCCTGATCCGTTTTTACCGCCAGGGAAGCCTTATACACCAGCTCGCTGCTGTGGGCGTCCAGATAAGGTTCAATATCGCTGATGATATCCATTCCGTACAACTCCATGGCAAAGAAAGTCCCCACGCGCTCTATGGCGTCCTGTGCCTTCTCTTCCTGCCGGCCGCTTATTTCCTGCATCAGCTGTTGCAGCAAGAGGGACAGTTCCCTTCCGGCCTCCGTCTCTTCAAGGCTTCTGCGCAGCCATTTGTCATGGGGAGGATAGCGGTTCTCGATATAATGCTGGAGCCTCATGGCATAACAGATTCCCTTCCATACCATTACCTGGGCCGTCAGTTCATCCCCCCGCCGCTTCATGCGCATATAATTATATTGCGCTGACTGGGCAAACTTTGCCCCACTCTCCGCTATCTTTAAAAACCGCATATTCCCAGGGTATCCCTGCAGCAGCTTATTCCGGTAAGCGGTAAAGGCTCCCTCCCGGTCCCGGAAGATTTCCCCGTTTACGGCAGCCGCCAGGGAACTGTCAAGCACCGTGCCCCAGTCGATCTCCTCATAGTTCTTTGCCCCGGTCAGTTCCCCGAAAAATTCCGAAATGACTATGACGCCCCTCCGGTTCTTGCCGTTGACATGCGGCGCACGCCGGTATCCCTTGAATTCTTCCGGCAAATCCTGATACGCCTCCTCAAGCTGCTTCCCGATCTGGGCATAAGTTTCCTCCGTCACCCACAGACAGAAATCCGGCCCCCAGTCATGGTCCCGGGAAGCGGCATCATCATACCCGAAGCAATCAGACCCCCTGCCCACCAGGCCCACGGCTATCCTGTCCAGATATTGGGGAAACTTCTCCTGAAGCATGGGCCGCCCGTATACCTCATAATACTCCCTCGCAATGGCAAGGCCCTTCCCCGCCGACTTCTCACAGGCTTCTACATGCTCTTTCAACCGGTAATAGGCGCCGTTTCTGCCAACGCCCTTCTCCACAAGCTCCATAGCCTGCCGGTAATAATCACCGGCCCTGGCGTATTCCTCCCGGGCATAATGGCAGGCCCCTATGGCCGCCAACGCTGCGCCGTAATGGCTGTCCCTGACCCCGATCTTCCCGAAAACTTCCATAGAAGAAAGAGCGTAACTCTCTGCATCATCCAACTCCCCCAGTTGTACACAGGTGGAAGCCAGGTTGGCATAGGTTACGCCTGTCTCATAATAAGCTTCTTTTGATTTTACGATTTCCAGTGCCTCAAGCAGGCATTCCCTGGCTTTGTCATACTGCTGCATTTCCTGATATAAAAGGCTGATATTATTCTGCAGGCCTGCCACAAACATATGATCCTTGGCCAGCTGCATATCGTAAATCTCCTGGACCTTCCGGTAGGTCTCCATAGACTCCCGGAGCTTTCCCCCTGCCCTGTATGCATTGGCTGCATTTAACAGCGTTGTGGCATAGGGAACCGTACCCGCCAATCCCATCCGCTCTGCCTGGGCAATGGCCTGCCCCGCCATTTGAAAGGAATTTTCCGCCTGCCCTGCCTCCCTGTAATAACCCACCAATTCGTTGAGCAGCTGCAGCAGGCTGTTGTCATCCTGCTCCTGCATTGCCTGCACAACGGCATCACGCATCAGCTTTTCCGCTTCCTCACCCTTATTCTCCTCAAAGAATACATCTACCTGGTCCAGTACGCTCTGAATGTCCATATGCCTCCTCTTTCCGGGACAAATACACCCTGGGCCATGGCCCGGGCAAATCGGTATCCCACCGTCCCACACGCAATCATCTCTTCACACAGCACGCCGACAGCCTACTTTATCCCGGCCAGCCGGCAGTATCTGAGGCTCTCCCGTATCTTTTCCAGGCCGCTGACCTCTATAAGCCTGCTCCTGCCCTCCAGTCCGAATTCTTCCAGCAGCGCTTCCATCTCTTTCCAATCGATGCTTCCCTGGCCCAAGGGCAGATGCTCGTCGTATTTTAAATGTGTATCATTGATGTGAAAATGCCGGATGTAAGGCGCCAAAACCCGGAACCATTCCCTTGGTTCGTCTGTGGCCAGCCGCATGTGCGCAATGTCCAGGCATATGCCGAATCTGGCCTCCTCCCGAAGGGCCCCGGACAGGTCTGCCAGCTCGTCCGGCGACTGGTCGAACATGTTCTCCAGATAAATATCGCAGCTGCTGCCGGAAAGCAGCCGGGTAACCACTTCCTGCATGGATTCCAGCCAATTGTTCCTGTACCTTTCATTGTTCAGGAAATCCGGGGAAAAATTCGTATGGAAAACCACTCCCCGGCATCCCAATTGGTCTGCAATTTCCACCGACTGCTGCATTCTGTATACGCTGTGTTCCCGAATGCCGCTGTCCCAGCTAAAGGGCAGGATGTCATAAAAGGCCCCGTGCATAGTGTCCACACCCCGTGGGCGTCCCAAACTTTTATAATGATCGATCCGCTCTTTCAATCTATCTCTGTCGTCCAACAGTTCCGGCGCAAAAAAATCATTGTACTCAAAGGCCAGTCCGTATTCCTCTGCCAATGCCATATAATCTTCTATTTGTCCCCAAGAAGGGATAATCTCAAGCATATCCACCCTCCCATCTGCCTTGTGCTGACGCAAATATCAAGCATTCCTTGCCTTACAGCTTTTCCTGATGTCCAATCAGTCAGCGGTTTTCATCTGTCTGATGAAAAAGCTGCAGTTTATCTTTCTTCTGCTCCAGCGCCTCTTTAAAAAGCTGCAGGATATCCGGGTCCAGCTTGCCCTCTCCAGCCATTTCGGCAAGAATATGCAACGCCTTCCCCTCTTCCATTGCTTTCTTATAAGGCCTGTCAGCGCTGGTCAATGCTTCGAACACATCCACAATGGTCAGGATCCTTGACTCATAACAAATCTCATCGCCCTTTAACCCCCTGGGATAGCCGCTGCCGTCCAGCATTTCATGATGCGCGCCGGCCCACTGGATCAAATGGGGGTATCTCTTGCCAAAATTCATCTTTCTTAAATATTTTTCTGTATATTTCACATGGGAGCGGATAATGTCCCTTTCTGCCTTGGTCAGGTTCCCGGACGGAACTTCCAGGCATTCTGCCTCATACAGGCTTAAAAAGCTGATCTGGGTACCGCTGTTATTGGTATAATTCCTCTGTGACAAGCCCTTCACATAATCCACATCCTCCTGGGTCAGCTTAGGCTTACGGTTCAGCTCTTCCACCCTGACTCTGGCATCCAGAAGCTCATTCTTAATACCAATCCACTCATCCCTCGTAATCCGCCCTTCCAGATAATCGATATGGTACAGGGCAGACAAATGGTCAAAATGCTCCAACACCAGAGGAAGCTTATTACCCAGCCTGGTGGTTTTATCGATGACTTCATTGGGGATGACCAGCTTTCCGATATCATGCATCAGCGCCGCCATCAATAGCTCAGACCTTACGGAAGGTTCAAAATATTTCTCCACCAGGCCCTTCTCATGCTGCTCATTGATATAGTCCACAAGCAACTGCACATACAGATAAACATTTCTGGAATGGTAGAAATTATACGGGATACGGGTATCGATGGCATCTGTGAAAACCTGTGTAATGGAGATCATCAGCTGTTCAATCTCCTGCACAAAGCGCATGTTGGACACTGATACCGCCGCCTGGGACCCCAGGGACTGCAGCACCTTTTCATACTCTGCTTTAAACGGGATCACCTGATTCTCTGCATCCAGCGCGTTGATCAACTGCACGACGCCCACAAGCTCACCCTCATGGTTCACCAGAGGGAACACCATCATGGATTGCGTCCTGTATCCTGTCAGCTTGTCGTACTCCCTGGGGCCGCTGAAATCAAATTCCTGGCAGTTATAAGCATCTTCGATATTCAGAAGCTTCCTGTGCAGCGCCGCATAAGCACATACATTTTTTTCATGCATGGGGACCGGTGGGAACTTCTCGATCTCCTGCCCTTTCTGGTTGATCCCAAGCGTCTTTGTCTTCATGATACAGAACTTCAGCTTTTCCTGCTCATACAAATAAAGAGTGCCGCCGTCACAGTTTGTGGTCTCCATAGCACAATCTATGATCTTTGCAAGAAGCTCGTCATAATTCCGCTCCGACGTAAGCTGTATCCCCATCTCCAGTATTTTTTCTGCCTGCCCTTGTTCCATGTATATACCTCCTGCCCGCTCCCCCGTGCATCATTCCAAAATCTGAAACGGTTTTTATGTCGCCTTCCCTGTTTAAGCCTTTCCCTGGTCCTTCCCTTTCATCCGGTAGACGGCAACCTTATCCTGCCGTCCCTTCAGGCTCTGTTCTCCAATGGGTTCCGCCTGAAAACGGTGGCTGACCTTGTCGTACACTTCGCCGCTGATCAGTATTTCCCCGCCCTTCGCAATGCTCTCCAGCCTTTCCGCAATATTTACAGTATCGCCGATGGCCGTGTAATCCATTCGGTATTCACATCCGATATTTCCCACCACAGCCTTCCCGCAATGGACGCCGACCCCGCAGGCGATTTCCCTGCCGTGAACCTCCCTAAGCTCCCGGTTCACCGATTCCATGGACTCTATGATATCAAATGCCGTCTGTACAGCTTTATCACAATAATCCTCCACATCCAGGGGGGCATTGTAAATGGCCATAACCGCATCTCCTATGAACTTATCCAATGTGCCGCCATTCTTGAAAATGGCATTCGTTACTTTCCCCAGGTAACGGTTCAGGATGTCCACTACCTCCTCGGCAGTCATGCCCTCAGACAGGGAAGTAAACCCTCTGATATCTACAAACAGCACAGCTATATCACGGCTTCTCCCGCCCAGCTCAATCCGGTAATTATTCTGGCGGCTCAGTTCATCTACCACCTGGGGAGCCATGTATGTCCGAAAGACGCTCAGTATCTGGTGCTTACGGATCCGCTCAGAAGCATAACCTGTAAGGATTTTCAACGCCAAAAGCGCTGCCGTCATGACCAGGAGCAAAAAGCATCTCCAGTAAGTCCCCTGCTGGTACATTATGCGCGATATTACAGGCGCCGAAATAATGACTGTCACACAAGCAGCCACACCGGTACCAAACTTCCCATATAATAAGAAAAGCATACATATTGTCGTTGCAAGGACATTGATCAGAACGCTGTATACCATGGAAATCTCTGTAAAAGTCCTTCCGTCCAACAGCGCATTCACATGGTTGGCCTGCACCTCCACCCCGTTCATGACAGTGCTCCTGGCCGCCGGAACCATGTACTGATCCATCATAGCCGCTGAATATGCCCCTACCAGCACGATACTGCCCTTAAAGACTTTCGGGTCACATCTTCCTGCCACCAGGTCAGCGTAAGAATAAATTTCGTACATTCCCGGCTCCGCAGTATAATCAAAGCCGTAGCTGCCATTAGTGCTCAGCTGCGGCTCCACCGGTTCCAGACCCTGTGACTCCATATAACAGCGGTAAATTTCATAAGCAAAATTGTATTCTGTCTCACCCTCGGAGGAGCCTGTCAGAAGGGATCTGCGGACGTAATTGTCCTGGTCCTGGATCACATTGGTAAACCCCTGCCTGCTGACCTCCTGCAATGCTGGAAAAGGCCTTTCAATCTCCCTTATGTATAAGGTATTCATCTGCAGGCCTTCCGAATCCGTCTGCTCCAGCCTTTTGTCGTATACCAGATAAGAAGCCATCACCACATGGTCCAATTGAGCCGCCTGCTCCACCAAAGCCTGATCCCCTGACGGTTCACGCTCCCCAAAGTAATTGATATCAAAGGCCACCACCGCAGGGGCGTACTCCGGGTCAAAAAACTGCAGCAGATCTGCCGCCTGCTGCCGGGACCAGTCTGCAAACGGCCCCATTTCCTGTAAAGAAGCTTCATCAATACCAATGATCTTGATACGATTGTCCACCGGCTGATTCCGGATAAACATACTGTCCGCAAACCAATACTGCATCTTCAGAAAAGGTGACAGGACAGTGATAAGTCCCGCCAGCAGCGCCGTTAGGCATACTGCCAGCGGTTTCTTCCATTGAAATTCTCCGATTGCCTTCATCAGTCGCCTGCTCCGTTGTTCCAGAAAGCCTTAAGGGATAACGCACCATATACGGTATCCTTGCCCATATGCCACTCACTGCCGTTAAGAATGCGCTTCCATCCCAGAAAAGCGGGGTCATTTCCGCCTGAAAGAGCCGACTCCTTCAGGACAGTTCCCTCTTTCACGCTGTTGCAGTAACATGTGCCCGGATTGCCCGTGCGGCCGATTACCGTAAAGTACCGATTACCCTCTTCGTCTTGCCATACAGGATAGAGACACATGTCTGCCTGCACTTCATAATCTTCAAAATTCCATATTATGCCATCCTCCAGGCACCAGTACAGGAAAGTCAGTGACGTACCCTCCATACCTACAGGGTCGTCAGGCTCCGACAGCGTACTTCCTACGGTAGCCTGAGTCACGGTACAGGTAGGTAAGGTATTCACTAATGTGGAATAGCTCTTGCCGTCCTCATCTTCTGCCTCCACTACACAAGGTATATAGTAGTATACCTTACATTCTGTGCCTGCTTCAGCGCCGTCGGAAATTGCCTGTTTGTATTCATTCCAGGTAAAGACATAATTCTGCCAAAAACTCTGTCCCTCTCCTGTATTTCCCGGCTGATTTTCCTGGTCATCTCCGTCGTCTCCGGTATTTCCATCGTCCCCGGTGTTCCCACCGTTTCCATCATCCCCGGTGTTTCCGTCATCACCGGTATTCCCGCCGTTTCCGTCGTCCCCGGTATTTCCGTCATCACCGGTGTTCCCGCCGTTTCCGTCGTCCCCGGTATTTCCGTCATCACCGGTGTTCCCACCGTTTCCGTCGTCTCCGGTATTTCCGTTATCTCCGGTGTTCCCGTCGTTTCCGCCGTTCCCATTATTCCCGGTATTTCCTTCATTTCCATCGTTTCCGCCGGGCAACTGGGTATCTCCGTCGTTCCCGTCGTCCTCGTCATCATCCCCGTCGTCCTGATTCCCGGCATCCACAGAAGGACTTGTTGCGGGAGGCGCCGTAGGCGTTACACTGGGCGCGCCGCCCTGAGGTTTCGGTGTGGCCGCAGGCTTAGGTGTCACTGCAGGGGTTGCTTCCGGCTTAGGAGCCTCCGGCTGCTTGGGTTCCGTTGTCTGAGAAGGTGTTGGAGAAGGTTCGGGGGTTGCCGGAGCCTGACTGGGTTGGGGCACATCTACCTGGGTCTGGGCGGACGCCAGCTGTACCTCACCTAAATCCAGTTCCCTGCTCTGAGAATTGATCTGCTCCAGCCGGTCCATAAACTGGGGATTCAAATTTTCCTCCGTAATCTCTGTTTTCTCTATGATAAACTGCGGATTTTCCTCCGCCGTAAACTGCACATATTCTCCCGCTTCGCAGAGGAAAGGCTCCTGTTTCCCCATACCCACTGCTACTTTTCCGTCATACACAAGCACTTCAATATTCCCCGCGGCATCGTCTTCATTCCTCCGTACTTCGAAGACCGTGCCCCGGACAGACATGGTTGCATTCGGTGTTACAATGTCATAAGAAGAACCGCTTGACAGGGGATTCTGAATCTCGTTCAACATGCTTCCTGCATCCAGCTGGATGGACGTCCTGTTACTCGTTTCATCGCCTTCCGCCACCACAGTCATGCTGCCCGATTCCGCCAGCATCACATATTTATCTGCATCCAGCTGGAGCACTGCATATGCATCCGGGTCTGTCTTCACCGCGTCCCCGGAGATCAGGTTCATATTGGCGTATGCCTCCAAGGCGCCTACACCTTCCCTTTCAATTGTGACGCCGCCCCCCAGCTCTATGATTTTAATAGACCGGTAGGCCTCTTCCTTTCTGCCCAGTGTGAGTATCAGCAGCACCAATACTGCCACGGCAGCAACCACAGCCACCGCCACAAAAATCATCTTTTTCTGCATTCCCTTTTCTCTCATATCCATACCGTTCACCTCATCGTCTGATACATGATACTATGACACCTTTATCATACTCCCATATGTAAATATTTGTCAATGTACATACGGCATAATCTTTACAAGAAATCTATGTTTTCGTTACATTTATTCTGATACCCCGCCTTTCCCGTATAAGTCTTTTTCCATCCCGGGGAGGCCGCCTGGGGCCTTTCACTGGCAGATCCAGTCCAACGGAAAAACGTCCGCAAAGACACTGCCCGTCGGCACGGTTTCCTATAAAGCGAAAATGCCATTTGCCCGTATGGAAAGTCCACTTCGGGCAAATGGCATAAAAAGGCGCCTGCTACATTCAGCAATTTCCGTATTTTGCAAACATCTCTTTCACAATATCATAGGATTCTTTGGGCCTGCGGTATTCGTCCGTCACGCCCTTGTTGTTATGGCAGCGGGCACGCGACTTAAACCATTCGCCTTCCTCCGTAACGCGGCAGTCGGCAAACTGCCAGATAAACACACCGGTAATGTTTTTGTCATTCATATAGATTTCCAGGCTGTCCCGGATCAGATCCGCCTGGCGCTCCTCACTCCACTTACACCGGGAACGGTCCCTGTAACCGTAGATGGCCGCAGCGCCCAGCTCGCTGACAATGATCGGCTTCCCTTCGCCCCCGGACCGGCGTATCCATTCTATCTCCTGGTCGTTTCTTTCCCCGATGGGGCATTCTTTATACCAGCCGGAGTACATATTAAAGGAAACCACATCCGGCAAATCCAGGCAAATGTCCGTGAAATGGCGGCAGGTCGCCGAGGTGGTAGGCCTGGTGGAATCCAGGCTCTTTATCTGTTGGTACTGCTTTTTATACATTTCCCGGGCCTCCGGCTCCTCGGAAGCACACTCGTTCAAAATGCCCCATATCACAATGGACGGATGATTATAGTGATTCCGGATCATCTCCCTGATACAGTCTTCGCATTGCTTTTCAAAATTGGGATTCTGCATTTTCTCCAAATTCAGTCCCCTGGCATGGTTCTCCTCCCATACCATGATACCACGTTCGTCACAGAGATCCAGAAAGCGCTCGTCGTTGGGGTAGTGGCAGGTCCGCAGTGCATTCACATTCATGTCCTGCATCAGATCCATATCCTGGACCATATGCTGCAGGGAAACGGCACAACCGTCCACCGCATAGTCCTCGTGGCGGTTAAAACCCTTGAGGTACACAGGGCGGCCGTTCAGCAGCAGTTTTGTCCCTTCCACACTGACGGTGCGGAACCCTACCCTGTCTATCAGGTCATCTGCCTGTTTCCCGTCCAGGGAAAGAATTGTCTGCAGCAAATATAAATTAGGTGTTTTATGAGACCATGGCAGTACACCGGGGAAATCCCTCTCCAAAAGTATTGTGCCTTCTTCCCCTGCCGGTATCTCCGCTTCCCCGTGCAGGGAATACGCACCCTCCCCGTTACTGCCCAAACAGCTTTCCGCCTGCCCCTCACAGGCTGCACCGCGCTCTACGGATGCACTTTCTGCGGCTGGTTTTTCCTGGCCGGCCACATTCCCGCACCAAGCCGCCAAGCTGCTGTCGATCACTGCCCGTACCGCATTCTCCGCCATATTACAGAGCGTCACCTCCAGCTTTGCGCTCCAGAGGCCGTCCGCGCATGAAGGCGTAAAATGCATCTCCTTAATATAGACATCCGGCAGGCATTCCAGCGCTACCGGCCTGGTAATTCCCCCATAAGTATAGTAATCGTTGGGAACATGCAGCGCAGAATGTTCCCCGAAACTGTTATCCACATGGACTTCGATTCGGTGTGTTCCCTTTTGCACATGCTTCACCACTGCGGAAAAGGGTGTAAACGCATTATAATGATGGGCGATTTGCATCCCGTCAAAAAATACATCCGCCGTGTGGCTCACGCCCTTAAACTCCAGCCGCAGGTTTCCCTCTTTTTCCACATAGACCTCCCTGCCGTAGCATCCCCTTCCCCTATGGGCCAGGAAATCAGGATGCTGTTCCCAGCAACCCGGCACAGGCAGCCTATAACCCTTCGGGATGCCCTCCATGGCAAAGTCCCACATACCGTCTAATTCTTTCACATGTCTGATTCGGTGCTGCTCAAACAATCTGATCATAACTTTCCCTCCCTATGCCTTTCCGAAACCTTTCCATACCTACACTACAGTCCTGCCGCGCATTTGCCGTTCCGCCACCCCGGAAGCACCCTGTGTTTCCTCAGTGTTTGGCCCTTGCCAAATCATTTCAGCGGACAATATGCAATTGCATGCAGGCATCCATCGCACATTTCAGCTGCGTATGGCCGGCCCTCAACCGTTACAAATAATGTAATTTATTTCCACAATAAAAACAATGTCTCCTACAGTCGCTCATTTGTCAAAAAGTATCAGCATTATTAACAATCAACCCAATCTGTGCTACACTGTCCGTAGGAGAACGTTTGGGCCTGTCCCCGCAGGGGATGGGGCCCTGTGGGAAAGGAATTGGTATCATTATGAACCGTCTGGAAAATATTACCTCCAACCTGTCTGTCCGAATCCTCCACGGGCATTGGATCCGGCACGACAGCCATTGGTTTGAAGAAAAGACAAAAGAGCATTACACTCTCTGGAGCATCGTCAGCGGCACCGTAAAAATTACCACAGAGGGCAGAGACTTTTGGGCCCACGGCAAAGATGCCGTTTTGTTTTTTCCGGGTTGCCACTACAGCGCATGTACGGAATCCGACGGCTGCCAGTTTATTTTTGTATTCTTTAAATTGGAAATGGGAAACGGTCTTGATCTTTTTGAAGGAAATAACATGGAAGGAATCCTTTCCAGTGAGAGCATACGGCAGAAATCGCTGCATTTTCAGTCGCAATTCCGCAATCTGTCTGCCTCAGGGCAGCTTTCCCTGAAAATGTATGCCGATTTCTTACAATATTTATGCCCGGTAATAGAAGGCCTCCAGAGTCCGGATGCAACGCATTTTTCCCGGCACATCAGGACCGTAGGGACGCCGGCCATCCGCAAGGCAATCGATTATATCGGAGCCAACTATCTCTCCAACCCTCCCGTCAGCCAGCTGGCATCCCTTGTGAATTTAAGCGAAAAACGTTTTATCAGTAATTTTAAAAACACGGTGGGGCTTTCTCCCGGTCAGTATATCAATCAGCTGCGTATGCGGAAAGCAGCGGAACTGATCAGGAATACCGACAAGAAAATGAGCGAGATTGCAGGAATCGTGGGATATGCAGACCAATATGCCTTCTCCAAGGCTTTCAAGCGCACCTTCGGCGAATCTCCCACAGACTTCCGAAATAACGTGATACTGTAATATACCGGCTGCCGAAAGTTACTGAAGGAAAAAGACTACGTCCTAAAAGAAACCCAGCTGCTCCAGCGCATAATATAACCCCCCGTGGCTGGCAGCTTTGGTCACAAAAGCGGCGCAGTCCATAAGCTCCCTGGATTCTGCATTCCCCATCACAACGCTGTTCTTCAGGTATTGCAGCATGGTCAAGTCATTGTTGCTGTCCCCAAACCCATATGCATCCTCCAAAGACATTCCATAATGATCCAGCACAAATTGCAATCCGGTAGCCTTGGAATATCCGTGGGGCACAAACTCCCGGAAACAACCCCCTCTGTCAATACAGTAAAAATAACGGTCGCTGGCTTTTCTGAATGCCTCCAGCTGGCCCGGCTCCCGGAACCAGATTACAAACTTATCGGCAACAAAGTCCGGCTGTTCCGGTCTTATGCTCAAATCATAACCTCTTTCCACAAAGCATTGATAGAGCCGGATCGCTCTGTCGCTCTGTAAAGGCCTGGACAGATCGAATGCCACTCCTGTCCGTGCTTCAAACAAGATTTCAATTCCTGTTAATCGGGCCTGGGCCAACATCTCTTCCTTCACCGTGCGGGGCATGGGCACATACAGAAGCTCCTGCCCTTCACAGTAAATATTCAAACCGCAGCCGCACACGTAACCGTCAAATCCCACTTGCCGGAATCTGGGTTCTACATTCTGAAAACAGCGCCCTGTATTGATGAACATAAGATGCCCTTTTTCCCTGGCTTTCCGGATTCCTGCCACAGCGCTCTCCGGTATGGATTCGTCTATCTCCGACGTAAGCGTTCCGTCTATATCAAAGAAAGCTATTTTTCTCTCCACCGGTATGTACCTCCGTTGTTTTATCTTCTCCAGTTCCCATGTTTCCGGTTAACCGTCAAAAAAGCATAGCTGACGTTCTATCAATGAACTTACCTTACGTTCCGTTATCCTGTCCTTCTCATTCAATGATCCGCACAGGATCGGCGATTCAGGGTCATACATACTGCAGCTTTTGGCGATATTTTCTTCCCTGTCATTTGCATAGCAATAGATACACCCGTTTTTACAGGTATTGTATGTCCCAATCTCAATGCTTTCCATACATCCACATTCAGGGCGCTGGTTTTTATCTTTTCTCGCATTCAGCCTGCAGCCGGTTATCTTTTCTATCAGCGCCTTATCAATACAGCTGTTATGCTCTATACCGCACTGATCCAGGTCCAGGCTTTCGGCACAACTGCCTGTGGACATTCCATTTTCCCTGGCGATTTTACTGATTTCCTTTGCGAATTCCACTAACTCCGCTTTTTCCATCTCAAATGCGCCAAGTGATTCCATTGCCTTTTTATTCTTTGCATATAGATCAACAAAGCTGATAATGCATTTTTCCGTGTATCCCCGAAGGGCAGCAGCAATCTGGCCAAAGGCTTTTAAATGGTATGCCGGCGTATATTTTCTTGTGAAAATAATAGGGTCATACCTCCATATGACTCTGTCTTTCCCCGTCTTTTGTGATAATTCCTGAAATACCGGAATCAGTATTTCCTTTTTATCAGGCAGATTACGTTCTACGTCCTTCCCATATCCGGTCAACGTAAACTGAAAAT
>ERZ808040.1115-NODE-1115-length-19292-cov-6.096903_pt1 | contig 19292 bp, 14 predicted proteins | sample MGYA00380191_ERZ808040 | MGnify/ENA primary metagenome ERZ808040 (study PRJEB31490, sample SAMN06133395) | mouse gut metagenome | isolation source: J6 | host: mice | place: China: Chengdu | collected 2015-05 ...
CATCACTGCGATCACTAGCTGGTCATAGACTGCCGTCTTTATTTCCGAAACATCCCGCACATCTGACAGCCCCTGTTTCCGGCAGGCTTCCGCGTTTTTGTCCACCCACAGCACGATATGATGCTTTTGTTCTATAAGAAGCCTGTTGTGCAAATCCTGTCCAAATTTCCCTGCACCGTAAAGAATCACCTGTTCTTCCAACAACCTTGTCGGATAAAAAGCTGCCCTTCCATATCGTTTGTACTGTTCCTTCCACATCCGTTCCTTCTCCAGCCGTGCCGCCCGTCCCAGTGCTGAATCATGCTCCCTGCGGTACTGACCGATCAATGCTCTCTCCTCCTCCGATGCCCGCAGGATGGAATACTCTAAATCCGTACCTTTATAAAACAACTCAACCGGCTCACTTGTCCTGATCAGATAAATCTCCCGGATCTGCTGCGGTGTCAGCCGCGGTGCATACTCTGCGGCTTCACTCCCCCTCCCTGCTTCGCAGCTCGGCGTGGAAGCAAAAAATTCAAGCACTTCTTTTGACGGCTCCTTTGCTATATATTCCAGATACCGCAGAATGATTTTTACAGAAACAGTTCCAACGCCATACTGCTGTGATACTTCACACATCAGCCCTGTAAAATCTGCGATTCCCTCTTCGTATTCGTAGAATCCATGTTCAATCTGCAAGGTGCCTTCACGCTCTCCTATAACGGGCACTGTTTTTCCCTCTTTTTCTATATATCCGTCAGTCTGTCCATGCGGCGCCCTGCACATCATTTCCACCACCAGATTGCTGTCCAGATCACTTGGAAGAAACGTGTCTGTGATGGAATCTTCCACTAAGTTCACCCTGTCAATCTTAAAAAAAAAGGTGCGAATCGGCTTACGATACCTGTCTTTGATTAGCTGCCGCAGGCAGCCCTGTGTCAGGCCGCCCCCGGATACATCCACAAAGGCAAACTGGTCATCTGAAAGATCGAGCTCCTGTATCAGATACTGCTGTGCCAGCCTGCGTCTCTCTTCCAATGTCCGCAGATGATACGCCTGAAACGCTGGATTTTCCGCCAGTTTTCCTGATATATATTCCAACTCCTGACCTGTTATCGCCCTGTTGCCTGTATCCTTTTTGTATACTCCCGGAAGATACTGGTACAGGTCCTCCACAGGAACACAGAGCACAGAAGCCAGCTCATCGAGTGTTGTAATCTTCTTAAAATGAGACCACAATATCATCTGATAAAGGTTGTAATGATTCTCTGACAGGGAAGCCATCCGCCACGCCCTTCTGGAACCATAAATATAATAAGTCTCTATCCCTGTCTTTTTCTGTTTCAAAATGATATCGACAATCTTTTTGATCAGATATCCGTCCCTTGCAATAAAATAAAGCCTCTTAATATCCTTTTTAACTGCCTGTTCCACAATCCACGCCGCATAGCTGTACAGGACAGGTCCGGCATATCTGCATCCTATATGATATGCCGCAGTTCTGTCTTTTTCTTTTTTCTCTGCCCTTACAGCAGTTCCGATCAGAAGCTGCACCCTGCTGTCATTCCCATACTGGTCCAGCAGCCTTTTTTCTATCTCTGTCAGCTCCTTTTTCGCTGCCCACTCAGCAGTTATCCCCAGACGGGATGGAATCTCAATATCCTGATACAAATGATCTCCGATATGCGTCCAGTCCTCATATTTTACCTGTTCTGCCTCCTGCACCACTCGATACAGATTTCCTGTCGTCTTTCTTTTTTTATATTCCGATGAGACATACAAAGGGATGTGCGCAAAGACAGCATCTGCTTTCAGCAGCATCTTACGGATAGTGTCACTGGACAGATACATGTCAGAAATAAGAACCACCCGTTCTTTCTGCCGAACCAGCTCCTTCACCCGCTGGATTGTTTTATCAATGCCTGCCACATTTGCAAGCTCCGTCTCCTGTTCTAACCGGCACAGGTATTCTATCTGCTCCCTGCTGATGCATCCGCAGACTGCCATTGCCTCATAGATTTTAAGTAAATCTACTTCCTCCACCCGTCGTGCTTCTGCTGCTCCCCTGGCAAGATGCTCGCTGTGGATGCGCAGTTCAAAGAAGTTGTCAATCACGTAATCATCCAGACCATGAAGCGCCCGCTCCTGTGCCATCCTTGACTGCATGAGTGCAAATATGCCGTTCGGAAGCGCTGTCGTCCGTGTGATCAGCGTGTCAAATACATCAAAACTGTACATTTCTATTCTCCATTCAGATTTCATCGGCAAAATAATAGTATTTCATATCCGTACAGGCAACTTTTAATGTGTCCGCATGATGCATGATATAGATCGAAAGCAGGCTTTCAACCAGATACCCCAGATACCTGTCCTCCCGAATCATATTCAAATCCCGGTAATATCCCTCCACCTTCTCCAAAATACCAAAAACAAACGCACACACTGCATCAAAGTATTTCCTGCGCATGATAAAAATGTTGCACGGAAAGAGGAAATGAGATTCTTCATACCGCAGGGCTGTTTCGTAGTATGCACTGTCGTATTCCTTTATGTACGCCATCATCAACTCCCAGTCCTTTTCCAGTATAAAATGTTCGCAGAAAAACTCTTTATTCTGAACAAGATTAAATGTCGGCACTGTCAGCAGCATGTCATACTGCTGTAAACGTTCCAATGTTTCTTTCCCCATTGCCATCTGCCTGCGGTAATGAAACAGCCCAATATAGTCCTGCCCGCCTGTGTTCTTCCACATCCAGTAGAGCGCTGTCGCCTCCGAATAATCTACATTTTTTTCCGAGATGTTATCCCCCGTGTCATCTGTAATCCGCGCCACACGGACATCCGTCAATGCTTTGCCAACCTGAACCGGCAGTATCCAGTCCGGCAGTACAGGCAGTTTTATCTGCCGGTCTTTATGAAATTTTGCCAGATATACTTCAAGACAAATATCCGCTCTGCGCACATCACACAGGTCAGCCTCCTGATAAGGTAAAAATATACAGCATGGAAACTGAGCCCTGTATTCTCTCCATATACCATCATTTCTGACCGCTTCTACCATCTGATTTGGATAGAATACCATCCCGGAATCCTTGAGCCGCCAGCGGTATAAACCTGTATCACGGGCAGTTTCTACAAGATAGTGATACCGCTCCACATTTCCCGCAGCCGCTATCCTGTAACTGCCGCCGCACTGCTCCCAGATACAGCTCCTGTAATCTTCCTTCATAAAATTCAGCATATCCTGTGACAGCAGGATAGTTCTCTCAAATCCATGCTTCCGCAGTCCTGTGACATGCCCCCGCTGCCAGTCCGTGCTATCCATAGTGAGCAGCACAGCGCACTCCTTATGCCTGTTATTTTCAAGCGCATTTTCATACTGCATCACAGTACCTGCATACCTCATCGGGAGATCTGTGCGCTCTGTCCATATACTTTCTATGGTGACTCCCTTTAATCTTAGATACTGCACCACTTTCATGCCGGTTATGTCATTGACTACCGCCGCAATCCTGCGCTCCTTTTTCAGACCGTCACAGAAACTGTCTATGTCAGAACCATCCAGAAACATGCTGCAATAGATCTCATTGACCGCTTCATGCGGCACCATCCGTATCTTTTCAATATGCCTTTCAAGCAGAAAACTGACATCCGCCTTCATATCCTTTCGCTGCTCACGACCCACGACAAGAACATTTCCCGTCCCCTGCTCCCTGAACTGTTCCAGTGTAATGACAGGTCTGTTCAAAAGCTCCCGCTGGTTTCCTGTGCGCCCGGTCACAACAAAAGCCTCTGTTTTAATTCCTTTTCTATCAAGAAAATAACCTAACGTCTTTGCAAACTTCCCTGCTCCGAATACTGCCACGGACGCCTCTTTTTCCAGCTTCCGCACAAAGTTTTCATATGCTGCATTCATATTTCTCTGCCTTCTCCTCTGTGTCATATACTTTCCCGCACTGCCTCAAACACCCTTCTGGCAAACCATCCGTCCCGCACCTTCACCGCCAGCTTCTTGGCATTTTCACAGAATGTTTCATACTGCGAATAATCCAGATGATTGATCTCATAAATATTTTCTATCAGATAGCCCACCTGATATTTCCGAATCACATCCGCAATCGCCGCATCCTTCCATGCAATCACAGGCAGCCCAGCCGCCATATAGCAGGAAAACTTGTGTGGTGTATTGTATCTGGTATAATTCCGCTGCGGCAGTGTATCGCTGGGGGCATCCACTGTGCCATCCCAGACAAGCCCCAGATCTCCCCTGATCTTATCCGGCAGAATATCCGCCCTGAAACTGCCACAGTAGTTTACCTTTTTATTTTTTATCAGTGCCTCGCGCTTTCCATATACGTTCATGCGGAAATTCATCTTTTCCTCTGACAGTTCATATAAAAACGGAGACTTGCTGTTTACCAGATTGCCGGCATAGACAATCTCCGGCTCGCGGTTCATTGGCGTCTGCCTGTGTCTGCCCACGAAGGCGTCTCTACAAAGATAGTCAAATACTTCATTGCAGATGCACTTTTCGATATTGAGATACTGCCTTAGATACTGTTCCATCCTGTGGTTGTGGACAATGAAGTAGCGAAATGGTCTGAGCCAGTCCATTTCTTTGTCGTAGCACTTTTTATCTGGAAGTCGGATCTGATTAATGTCATGGATCCATATCCATGTCCTGCATGGTTCCAGTTCTTTTAAAAGCTCCGCAAACTGCTTCTGGTTCTCATGATACCGAAAGGGCTGAAACGGATACTGGAGAACCGTCAGTACACCTTCCTTCCTGATCTCTCTCAGACGGGACAGTGTTTTTAAATACAATGGATAATCCATCCCTTCCTCAGAAGATACAGCATACGACGATACTCCGCCTGTCCCTTCCAGTATCCTGCATATATCAAGCGGCGCCTTGGGTCCAGCATTGCCGAGTCCGCCCTCCACAATGGTAATGACTTGTATCTCTTCCATTTCTGCCCTCCTAAGGTATGGAATACAGAACATCTTCAATCGAAATGACAGGACATTCCAGCCTGTCCTTCAAACTGTCTGCAATCTGATTAAAATAATATACCACTGTGACAATGACTACATCTACCAGCGGCAGCTCATCCTCCAATGTCAAAACAGGAATTTCTGCGGCAACCGTCCCTGCCCTGCGATCAATGCCATATTTTACATCCAAACCGAAATTTCTCAGCTCCGCCACCAAAAACTGCCCTAATTCTGCCATACCATAGACAGCAATATGTTGATAGTGACTGTGGTTAAAATATTCAGAAACTTTCTTTCCCTGTATATGCAGTAAAAACCAGTCCCTCAATACGCCATTGTTTTTATAGGTCTTATCAAAATACTGATATGATTCCTGATACTGCTGCTCCTTCAACCTGATCTGATGAATCTCCTCGCGGATATCCACACCATGCTTGTATGCAGCCAGCGCTTTCCGCACAACCACATCAATATTCTCTGCCTCCAATAAATACCGATCCTCAATCTGCTGCAATATTTTATCAAATACGCCATGACAGCACATTTTTCTTTCGCCATCAGAGACCGCGATCGTCTGCTGAAACATTTCACCAAGTACACATGCCATAAAATACTGAATCATTTGCAGCACACAGCCATTTTGTTTCACAGATTCCTGACAAAGACCGTCAAACAATGTCTGCAAATCTCGTTGAGCATCCGGTTTTAAGAATACCGTCTCCTGGCATTCTGCATGACAGTAATGAATCACCTCTGAAGAAAGCATTCCATACTTCTGCCTGTGCAGCACAGTCCGATAAATCAGCAAAAGATCGCCCCAGCTTCCCTGATGCTCTTCGGATAAGTAGTTTTGCACCGTTTCTGCCCTCATAATACAGGAGGAGCTTCTGTACAGAATGCTGGAATACTGCTCTTTAATATCAATAATTTTATGCGCTGTCATCTTCTGATTAAATGGAATCTTTTCACGGACAGCTTCTATCAGTTCCGAATCTGCTGATATCAGATCAATATCCTCTCCACAAGTCTCGAAAAAATCAACTGCTTTCTCAAATGCATTTAACGACCACATATTGCCTGCATACAGGAAATTGATATATTCTCCTGCTGCATATTTCATTCCTGTATTTCTTCTGGCATTTTCACAACTATATTCGTCAATGTCAGCAAGTTCCACTGACTTTACAGATGCACCGTAACTGGCATTTTTATTACTGTACTCATTAAGGTATAAATATACTACATTTTCAGGATACAACAGTTTGTATTTTTTACATATTTCCTCACACATGCCGCCAGAGCAGTCACCTACAATAATAAGTTGTATCTTTTGTTCAAAATCCAACGTCTGATACAATATACTTCGTATCGAATCTTCCAGGTATTTTTCTGTGTTATGAACCAGAATGATCACGGATACCGTAAAATGCTTCTTCATCTGTCCTCTCCACTTATTCTCTCTAAAAACAAAATTCATACAAATCGGAGTAGTTCTCTGCATCCCTGTAAAGAATCTTCTCTTCTGTGATCCCCATTTCTCCAAGCTTTTTTATAATATCTTCTCTATCCAACACATTTCTTACTGCAATGAGCACACAATCTAATTCTGCTTCTTCCAACATTTTCGGAGATTCAATGTTTACTCCTCCAATTCTTTTCCCACATGCAGTACTATCTACCCACAAGACAATTTCCACATTCTTGTAATCCAAAAGTTGCTTGTAATAAGAAAGTCCCATCGTGCCAGCACCAAATATCGCCAGTCTGCATTTCTTATCAGTTGAGATATCTGGCAGTTTCCAGCAGGCGGAAGCATGCGACTTCTGATATCCACATTCAAAAACAGCCTTCATGCCATTATTCATAAACATACTGATAAAATGTTTCAATTGCGGCATCAGTATTTCACGTTCTTCTGATTTCTGAAATATCTCCATCATATACTGATAAAGATAAACAGCATTTGCAAAGTATCTCTCATTTCTCACAGATGTACAGACAGAACCTTCATGAATGATATAGTGGTAATATGTATGATTATCAATTACAATAGATGCAGCCCTGAGACACGCATCATAGACACAAGCCACATCTTCCCCGTCATACAGCCTTTCGTCCAGACGATAAACACTCTGCTCAATGACTGACTTCCTGAATAACTTCCCACACAGATACTGACGAATGCCAAAGCTAAAGAAATTCATATCTTCATAATATAACATCTTAGGATAAATTAATTTTCTGAGCTCCTGTTTCGCATAGTATCCTTCTGGAAAGTTATTCACTAATTCCTGTCTCGGACAGTTTCCTTCCTTCACACACCCCGATGCCACGATATCAGTCTGATGCATCTTCGCTTTATGATACAGACTTTCACAAAAGATTTCATCAATCCAGTCATCACTGTCTACAAAAGCAATATATGCTCCCTTCGCAATGCGCACACCTGCTTTTCTTGCGCTTGTGCTTCCTCCATTATCTTTGTGAATAACAATAATTCTATCATCCTGTTTCTGGTATTCCTCACAGATTTTCAGGGAGTCATCCGTTGAACCATCGTCCACCAAAATAATTTCCAAGTCTGTAAAAGTCTGCTTTAAAATGCTGTCTATACATCGGTTCAGATACTTTTCTGCGTTATATACTGGTACGATTATTGAGATCATTTCTCCCCCTATATCAATTCATTTTTTAACATATAGTTTGTAAAACCAATCTGGTTTAGATTATTTACAAGTTCACTTACTGCCTTATCAGATACAGCGAGAATTACTAAATCCTTCTCATTCACATCACATTCCTTCAATTCTGATACCCCTATACCTTCTATAAAGTCATTTTCCCTTTGCTTTTTTGTTACAATAAAGCCAGCGATCTTATCACTCACAAAATACTTATCTAACCGTTCTAACACAGTTTTTCCCCACATGCCAGCACCATAAATGTAGATCTTCTCTGCATGCTCCAATCTATTTTTAGCCGGCTCGCTTAAACAGGCAAACGCTGCGCTGCATACCTTTTTCCTGCTTAATACAGCAAAAAGGAAGTCCCATTCTGAACGATCAAACTGACAGCAGTCAACTTCACCTTTCTCAAAAGCTAATTGAAAATCCTCTCGTACCTTGTCATAAAAAATCTGTCGATATTTCTTATCAATCCTTGCAAGCGTTCCAATATATGACCGCACCCTATAGAGAAACACAATACACAAGATCTCTTTTTCGCGTTCAGGATGTATCCCCAAAACCTTATTTTTGATAAAATCGTATTCCTCGCACAAAGCAAAAACCTTTTCCTTACTGTAAATAGAAGAATTGGGATTATCTCTCCGAAGGTTGTAAAATGCTTTATCCATGAAATACATTCTTTCTGCATGAATATTTACCTGAAACCAAAATCCATTATCCTGATAAGAAGCCCCCGGACTTTCGTTATGTCGTATTTTCTTTTCATTCAAAAAGTGTCTCTTATAGATTCCTGCCCATGTATAAACATAAGACCTGAATACCCGGATATCTTCATGATAATTTATAACTTTATTATATAAATCCCTGTATTCTTTATGAAATATATGACTTTCAAAAAATGCCCGCCTTCCATGGTCATTCACAAAATATCTACTATCCGCTTTTACAACATCCGCATTCTTTAATACAGCCATATGATATAGTTCTTCAAACATAGATGCATCAATATAGTCATCTGTTTCCACTACACCGATGTAATCACCCTGTGCCTCATCAATGCCACAATTTACAGAATGTCCATAACCTGTATTCTCTTTATTTATAATCCTAATACGTTTGTCCAGATCAGCATATTTCTTTAAAATCTGCAATGATCCATCTGTAGATCCATCATTGACACAAATAATTTCAATCTCTTTTAGTGTCTGATGGATGACACTATTCAGACACTCTTCCAAATATTCTTCTACATTATAGACAGGCATGATCACTGATACTTTTGTCATGAATTCCTTCTCCCAAATTTAATTAATATCGTACTACAGGGCCTACAATCTGCTCTTCTTTTCCAAGTTCATTTTCAATAATATAACTGCATATTTCTTTATAAATATGCATCTTTTCTACAGCTACAACAATAAAATCAAATTCACAGTTTTTTAAAAACTGCGGTGGTTTTATCTTTGGATTATCAAACTTTTGATAATTTTGATCTACCCACGCTATTATCTCGTATTCATTCAACACAGACTGCACAGAATATAGGTCAAGACCAACTTTACCCGCTCCATAAATAACAATTCTGCTATTCTCAGGAATTTGAGCGTAGGGAAATTCAAATCTGATTTCTGGCAGCTCCTGCCCATCCATTATTTTTGCTAACCTGGTTCTTTCGCATATTCGCTGATTATTTGACACCGCAATATCATAATATCTTAACAATTCCTGACTATAATGTTTTTGTATGATCTGTCTATATCCTTCCAATATCTGATCTGCCGGCATATATGCCCATGTCATTGTCAATGCATAAAAAACGTTGCCTATATACTTTTTCGTATCATCATTTATTTGTAAAACAGCGATATTGGGCAGCTTCTCATGGTCCCAGCATATGTATTTGTCCGCAGCAACTATTGAAAATAAAACCTTTGTCGCAATTGACTCCTTTGATAAAAGTACCTGATTCCTGTTTCCATACACTGCACGCAAATAATTCAAATCCACGTCATGTAATATGACAGTTGCATTTTCTCTTAAATATGGAAATATACACAAAAAATCTATCAGTTCTCCCGGAAGCTTATGCGTCGTATCTATGATTGCGAAGTCTATCCCATACCCTATATTATCAATATAATCTGCAATTGTTCCTCCAAGGCAAAACCGATGCCTGATTTTATCTGCCTTAATATATTTTTTCAGTTCTTTATACACATATCCCGTATCCTGCTCCGCATTGCAATACAATCTTTCATTCAAATCAACTGACCATAGTTCACTCTCTATATCAAGCATTGACAGGCAGTTCACAATAACTGCTGTAGTCCCTCCTTCTGCTACACCAACCTCCAATACCTTTTTCGGTCTGATCTTTCTTAACATCCCGCATAAGACCTGATGATCATGTTGACTCATTTCACATGTAAATTTTTCCTTATTCCACAGCTCATTAAATGGCTCATTCCACAATTCTACCAGTTGATTCATTTACAATCCTCCAACTACCTAATTATGTATATTACGCAATCACTACTTCTTCAACCTCTGTTTCATAACTCAAAAGCGTCTGCATATCAATCAGAATACAATCCTTATCCATATCATCCAGTGCAGATTTTATATCCTCTATAAACGCTCTGTTTGTAACCAGTATGACATCTCCATTATCGACAATATCAATAGAATCCACTTTATACTGGTTTAACATACATCCAACTTTCTCTCTCTCCCTGTCTACTACAGATGTCAACTGGAAATCAAACGTTTCCAGCCTGTCAAGCAGTTTTTTTCCTCTGATGCCCGCTCCCCATAATACTACATTTTTATTCTGTCGTTTTAATTTTTCCAACGCCCTTTTGAGTGATTGTGATTTCCAGTTTATCTCAGGTCTCAATCTTTCATATATATATTCAGAATAAGCATTGTTTCTCATAACTAGATACTGTTGATACTCTATATAATTCAAAAAATCTTCCAACTTACAGTTTTCCATGCCCAGTTGCCTGAGACCCTTTTCATGATAAAAATTAAAGATCGCTTCTCTCACGCTACCTTCCAGCATATCCATAGAAAAAATCAGCCTGTTAATTATATAGGTATTGAATCCTCTTTTATATATTGTCCTACAATTATGCGTTTCCATAAACTGTACCGTTGCTAAAGTTGCATCATATATACATTTAGGACTCTTTGGAATACTCTTTGAGAGCTGCCCTTGCACATTTGTCCTGTAATACACCAATGGTTCCGGCAACATCACAATATTTACAGCACTCATCAGATTTGCAAATACAAAAAACTGATCGTTTGCATTATGCTGCTCCTGAAATTTTACTCTTGTATTCAAAACAAGTTTTCTTCTAAACAATTTATTCCATGCCATTTCATGCATAAACTGAAATGCATACGGTGCAATCTCTTTCAGATGAAAAGGTACTCCAATCTTGTCAAACTGAAATCTCGAAGTCTCGTCAAACAGCACATTCTTTCCAGACACATGATCGTGCATATATGCATTACATACAGCAATATCTGCACTATATTTCTCACACATACTATATAACTTTTCCAACATGTCTGTTGAGAAAAAATCATCCCCGTCAAGAAACATCAGATAGTCTCCCTTTGCAGACTGCATTCCTACATTTCGGGCATGTCCTGCACCATGATTTTTGTCTAATAAAATCATCTTTATTCTGGAATCTTTTCTGGCAAGCTGTTCTATTACTTTTACGCTGGCATCCGATGAGTTATCATCTACCACTATAATTTCTATATTTTGAAATGTCTGTTTCAAAATGCTTTCCAGACATTCACCAATATATTCTTCCAGATTAAAAACTGGTACAATTACTGAAATTCCTATTTCGTTCATACCAATCAGTCTCCCATTTTTCTTTTATTTCATAAATCTATATAGCATATATAATCATGAAAGCCCTTTTCTTCAAGGATATTTACAATCTCGCCTTTTAATGCATTGCCAACAGATACTATAATTCCTATATTTTCTGTTGGTTCAATCATTTCTATTGGTATTACTGGTATCCCAGATATACTTTTATTCGTCCCTGGCTTTGACACAATCACTCCTGCCGGCTGAACTTTTAGTTTTTCCATTCTGCCCCAAAAGTCGTATAATATATACTCAAATAAGCCCAAGATGGTTTCAAAGCTTGTATTTACGCAGAAATCATTTTGAGTATATATTTATAATATGTACTCAAAACAGTAATGTTAAAGCCTATAAAGTCGTTATCAAAAACACAACTTTTGAAAATTTAATACTTCAAAATGTTCTTATAGAGTTCAAAATTACTATATTTTTTGAAAAAATAAATTCTCGAAATGTTTTATTAGGTTTTATTCATAAGCAATATCGCCTAAAATGCGTAAAATTGCTATTTATAGTGCAAAAACGGCTTTTTTATTTGAGTAAATATTATACGACTTTTGGGTTCTGCATAGCACAATCTCTCCAATGATACCTCCACCATACAAATATACCTTTTCATACCGATCACAAAACGCCTGTATGAACCTATTCTGTTCCATATGCTTTTCCACTTCGGAAAAAGAAGTCAGCCAACGATCATTTTTCAGTATTTCAAACATATCTGGCAGACAATCCTGATACATCAATAATTGTTTTGACGCATATCTGCTGCTCACAATTGTTCCCGTATCATATCCCGCGTCCTGCGCTACATATGCCAAGATCCGTTCAATCGCATGACTTAATGTTCCATCATCCGGCAATGGTTCATCATCAAAATCTTCGTATTGCCAGTTTCGATGAAAAAGTTTTGAAAGAGCTGCTGTTTTACACCAGAAAGCAGTGCCTATGGTGATAGGTGGAATGTTTGGATCTAGATTACAGTTTAAGTTCCATTCGTTACAAATTTCCTGAACTCTCTCAAAATTAGTTCCCCAAAGCCCTGTACCCCATATATTCCAATGCATTCCAGACATTTCTGGCGGAACTAATAACCCTATACTTGGATAATGATTAAATATACCGAGTACATTTCTAATATAGTCTTTCGTACCAATCAGATTTAACCACATATTTTCTACCCATGATTTTACCAACAAGTTCTTGTCCGTACGCCTTGCCTTTTTATCATGTAAAAAACATATGTATTTATATTTAGAAACAATATCCCTGCCAGATACTAACAAAGCACTAATATCTCTCCCTCGGTTTATTTTCTTTCTCAATTGAATTTTATTATCAGATACCATATCCAATATATCTGAATTAGAAGAAATGACATAAACATCCACTATTGATGAAATTTGAGAAAGCTGATCTAAATACCATTCAGCGTTCTCTATGTAATATAAATTTACTACTACTGCCACAAAACATTTCTTAATCAATATATCATCATGAACTGTATAATTATCAGGAAGGATAAAATAAAATTCCTTATCCTTACGAATCTCATACACGTTTTCCATTTAATTAAAACTCCTAATATACATCTTTTAGATCATTAACATAAGTTCCTGAACAATCTCTTCTATCATAATCATAGGACATTTCATATTATTTCGAAGAAGCTTACTGATTTCCCGATACTGACTAATAATCGTAATCACAACTGCATCTACCTCTGGTATTTTCTGATCTGGATGATATACATTCATTTCACAATCTATATGTTCATTATTTTTATCAATGCCAAAACATACTGTTACATTTTTACTACACAACTCATTCAATAAATGTACACCCAATCTTCCTATTCCATATATTGCAATCCTGTGATATCCATATTTCTGAAAGTAGAGAGAAAAATCAACAGAAAGCTCCTTCAAACACAGCCAATTATGCAATAATGTACTATATCTTGAACTATTCTGAAGCCATTTCTTCCAAAGGACCTCTTCTTCCGTATAAAAATTTATACAGAGTTCTTTACTGTCAATTCGTTCCTTCTCGTCTCTGCATTCCACCACAGCCCTTCTCAAAGCTTCCAGATATCCATACCGATGCGTTTCATCCGGCTCAAGATACATTCCCTCCCCCCACTCATTCCACGCATTGATAAATACAAAGTCGTTATTTAAATACAAACTGTTTTTATAAAGCTGTTTGAAATACCTGTAGAATTTCTCTGGCGATGCTCCTTTCATGATAAACCCCTTGTTTCCATGCCTTGGTGAACTGTCATAATCAACATTCGCACAAAAATAAGTTTTACAATCCTTTTCTATTTTATTTGTCAGTGTCATCTCCCACATCTTATCATAAGAATCCGTTCTTAAATCCGGCTGTTTCTCAAGAACTGCGTCCAATCCATACCCTACACTTCCCATAACAGCCCCAATAAAATATATTCCCTGAAAACCAGCTTTCTTTGCGCTTGTATTAAAAAAATCCGCCATATCCCACAAAGAAAAAACATCTTCTGGACGATAAATAATAAATACTGGACAATTATCAATCTTGATATAACGTTCGTCCTGAAAAAACGGAAGCAGATATGAAAAATGCTCCTCCCAATCTTTTTCTCTTCCATAACTCTGCTTTAGTAAAATTCCTCTTTCATTCGCTTTTTGAGAAACCTCATAAATATCTGACCAATTATTCGCCACTTGCAGCTTTTCCCATCTTCTTGCCCATGTCTCGTTTGCCCAATAAAAACAAAACGGCATCTGTATATCCTTCCATTTCAGCAAATTCTCTGCCGGTTTCTCCAAAATCCGCCTGCCATCTTCAAACCAATAATGATAAATACACATACCATCTACACAGTATTTTATCATCAAATCCGCCTGCCATGCCATCGTATCATGCTCCAACAGATCATAATAATTATTATCCAACGGAACTCTGGGCTGATTGTGCCCTTCAAATAATGGTTCAGCTCCTTTGACTGCGGTCCATTCCGTAAATCCTTCTCCCCACCACGCATCATTTTCAGGCACTCTATGAAACTGCGGCAAATAAACAGCTAATGTTTTTAACATACACCCTTCTCCTCACTAATTCATTTAGAAAGAACACTGACTAGACGCTGTATCAAGATTTCCATATCAATATCTTTTCTTCTGGTATTTCATATTGCGTAGTTAACTTTTCTTTCATTCGTGCTGCCTCCTCCTTATTCTGAAACACAATAACAATAAAATCAAATGTATACGCCGAGATTTCCTCACAATCTATCACCGGTTTTCCTTCAAAATATTTTATTTTTTTCCTGTCTATGAAAGCCTGTACATCATACTTCTTTAGAATTTCTTTTTTATGATTCCTGTAGTATCTGCCCACTCCCCAAATAATGGCTTTTTTGCAGTTCTCATCCTTATATTCAGGATAATGCCCATAACCGTTCCAAACAGGTGCGAGTGCCATTTTTATTTCTAAAGTCGGATTGCAATTCTCTATTAACTTAAAATCCTTCTTTTTATCTGCAAAATATTGAGGTTTTAACTCATCTGTAACGCCGCAATTTGTGCCAGAACCGTCTGTTCCAATGTTGTCAATGAATGATTTGTATGGAAGAATAAACACCTTGTCCTCCTCAATCGCATGCAGACACCAGAATACGTCCCATGCATCCGTTCTGCATCCTAAAGTCGCACATAGCATATCTTCCAAATCATCCCCCCATATACCCAGACGTTCCGAAGCCGCTTGATCAAAGTATATTCTTTTTAAAATATCAAAGTCTCTTTTATATCCTGCCCATCTATCCTTCCATGTCCCCCATCCCCAAGAAGATGTTCTTCCAGAAACATAAACATCTTCTATGACCTTATTCAAATCTATATCCAGATTCCATGCAAATCCACCAATTCCAATTACTTTTTGATTTTCCTTATAGTTGTCAAGACATAGATCCATATAGCTCATAAAATCAGGTAATGGTATACAATCATCCTCCAAAATAACGACTGCTTCATGTCTTGCCAATACATAATCAATACCGTCCTCTATAGATTTCGAACACCCTTTATTATACTCGAAACAATTGTATTCAAATTCCATCCAGTCTATTTCATCTATAATCTTTTTGATATTGTTATGCTGTATCAAATCTTGATCATTTTTTATCCCATCCTGAAAAATATAAACTTTATGATGAATTTCATTCTTCTTAAAGCCATCCAAAACTTTTCTGAAATGTTCACTCCTATTATATGTAAAAATTGCAACACCTACATCAATCATCTATTTTCCCTCTTATTTGTATGCAACAATCAAACATCTATTCTCATCAAAAGCTTTTCCTCCTAAATCACAAATCATTTTGAACATTTCAGGACTAATTTCGTTGTAAATCTGAGAAATGATAATAAAATTATAGATACCTCGTGTCATAAGCTGCTTGCGAATCTCTCTTTCAAAACAGCATATAATTATTAAAATCTCATTCGTATTTTCTTTATATAATTCATCCAAAGAAATAACCCTTATACCATCAATTACTTGATTTTGTTTTTTCTTATCATTGTCACAAAAGAAAATGATTTGAATATTCTCTATATTTTTTACCAAATTATGATATGCCTTTTTACCTTGTTTGCCTGCACCAAATAACACTATCTTTTTATTTTGTAAGTATTTCATATAGTCAATATCATTATTAATGTACATTTTTACTCTCCTCACCAATACATCTATCAAGAATTTTACCAAACGCCAGTTTATTCAATGTAATATATGATTTTTTTAAGGTACAAAATAACACTCGTATCTACCAAACCCGCGCTGACAGGATAAAGTAATCTTTGTTATAAATCTTATAACTATCTTTTAATTGTCTGAGAATCTCCTGCTGTCCGTTTACTATAGCAACAAGCACCACTATATTCTTCTTTTTTAATATCTCCTTCGGTTCATATATTACATGTTCAAAAAAAGTTCCGCTTCGGTTAGAATCCATGAATCCAGCAATTTCAACCTCTGGTAGAAATACTTCTACCATCTCTTTTACAGCCGTTCCATATTCTCCAGTTCCCCAAATATAAAATGCTGCCTTTTTTTGTACAGCCGTCTCAATCGTTGGAGTGATATGATATAAATACCATAACTTTAATGCTATTTTTCGTGGATCTGTAAACTGTGCACTATATTGATAAAAAGAATGTATCAATGAAGCAAATTTTCTTCTGATATCTGATATCATGACGTTCGAACTCTTTTGATTATCTTCTATAACATGCCTGTAGTATGTCATTAAATTCTTTGTCACAACCTCAGGAGTATGATTTTGTTTAAATGTAATAAATGAATTTTTCTTTATTTTATCCAAACGTTTTTGTCCGATATCCCTGTTAAATTCGACTATTTTTCTGCAAATTGCCTCAGGAGAATCATTCTCAGCCAAATATCCATTCTCTCCATCTTTTACCAATTCCGGCACGCCTGCCACAGATGTAGAAATCACAATAAGACCATATGCCATTGCTTCAGATATTACATTCGGATAGGATTCTATACTACTGCCACATATCAGAACATCGCTTTCACTATAAACTTTTTCCATATCAGAACAAAACCCTTTAATATGTATCCATTTTGACAAATTATTCTCCAGAATATAGTCTTTGCATTGTCCTGCATAAGCTGTATCATCATATCCATAAATATTTAACATTCCAGAAATTCCTTCCTGCAATGCCTGATGAAATGCTTTAATGACATTTAATTGATTTTTTCCTGTATATAAAACACCTGCACATAAATATTGAATTGTTTTTCCATATAGCTTCTGATATATTAGATTACAGTGTTGATTGACAACAGTACGTATGCAAGTATAATCTGTATTTAAAAATTCATTCCACTTTTTTGCCCAATACCACGAATCACAAATATGATATTTGGGAAATATATCCGTGTACTCAAACGTGAAAAATTCTGACATAAACTGATAAATATTCATGATATGTGGAATTTTCAATTCCCGACTGACCAGTTCCACACATGGATTAATTTGAACAGAATGCAGAATTACAGGTTTATAGGATGCAATTTTATTCTTTAACTGCTCATAATTCTTATCCAGACAAATCAAATCAATATCTTCTGGCTGTGATGTCAACTGAAATGTTGCCCATTCGTATGTCATTTCCAATCTCTGTACAATCTCTCTATATTCATTCTGCAAGCCTTTTCCAAGATAATCAGAAAAAAATAGAAAGACCTTATATCCTGCCTTTTTCATCAGAAGTGCCTGCTGAATCAGTGTATGCACAGCTCCTCCAAAAACCTTTCCATAATCTAAAAAATATAGTATACTCTCGTTTTTGTTCATCTGATTCTCCATCATTCTCCATTATTCAGATAGAATATTATTGCCTGTTCTTGTCTGCTTTCTTAAAAATATAGCTTCCAATTCCGTAATCGTAACACAATGTTCTTTTCTAATATTCAGATCTTCCAATTGACGCTGAATTTTCTCTCCTTTTTCCCTTACAGCTATTAAAACTGGTGTGTTAATTTCCTTTAACATCTGCGGTTTGAGTATCTTAATTCCATGAAAATTCTTATTTTGTTTTTTTTCATCATTATCAATGATATGTAGAATCTTAATTTTATTTTCTGTTAAAATTTTATAACAATACTCACCCCAACTTCCTATTCCAAATATACTGATTTCTGTAATGTTTTCTTGAAAATATTCACATAACAAATCACTGAATAATCCTTTTATACCTTCTATATCTGTAGTAAAGCACGCCCATTCATAATGTTCCTTTATTTGCTCCAAAACATATTCTCTATTTGGACATTTATCAACATATGACATTGATATTTTATAATTTTCTCTATAACCTGTTTTCATTAGAACCGTACTAATTCCTCCTAATCGAAAATAAGCTATCACTTTATCAATATATTGAAACTTGATATTTTCAGAATAAAATTTCAGCAAAAGATCATAATCAGCAGCTACTTTATAATCAGTACAAAATTCTCCGATTCTATTATAAACATCTTTTTTTACAAACACAGATGGATGAAAAAAAGGAGCTTGATGCCATATTGTCTCAAGCATTTTTGTCCTGTTAAGTTTTTCTGTGCCATCCTGTTCAACTACTACTGTTAACCCATATATTAATTCTGCGTCATTTTGTGCAAAGCATTCTACTACATTCGCTACAGCATCTACTGTATACCAGTCATCGCTGTTTATTATTCCGATAATATCACCAGTCGCTACATCAAGTCCTTTATTCATTGCATAATATAGCCCTTTATCTTTTTCACTGACATAGTATGAGATCTTATCCTTATACTTTTCTATAACTTGCTGTGTTCCATCTGTGGATGCACCATCAATTATTATATATTCAATATTTTTGTATGACTGACTTAATACGCTTGTAATTGTTTGTTCTATTGTTTTTACACTATTATATGATACAGTAATAATACTAACCTTACAGTTTAAATTGTTCATTTAAAGTATCTCCATTGACCATTTGGTAGTGTCAAGTCCTACCTAATTTTTTTATTACTAAAACCTTTATTTATGGGAGTTTGCAAAAAAATGAGCATTGACCTCCCTTTTATGGTATAATGTTTATCTCCAAAAACATCCCAGAAAGGAGCCAATGCTCATGAACATTATACACTACATGTTACTGCTTATTCAATACCTTTACCAA
>ERZ808040.1120-NODE-1120-length-19241-cov-10.403621_pt1 | contig 19241 bp, 21 predicted proteins | sample MGYA00380191_ERZ808040 | MGnify/ENA primary metagenome ERZ808040 (study PRJEB31490, sample SAMN06133395) | mouse gut metagenome | isolation source: J6 | host: mice | place: China: Chengdu | collected 2015-05 ...
CCAGCGCCTTAAGACTGAGAATGAAATATTAAAAAAAGCGACCGCCATATTCGCAAAAGAACAATAGCCGAGATTGTTGCATTTATCCAGGACAACTTAACCAACTACTCTGTATCACAGCTTTGCAGTGCCTTGAAATTCCCAAGGAGTACCTATTACAAGGCTTTGGTTTGTGTACCTTCAAATAAGCGGATGGAGTATGAGGAATTCGGCAGGAAAGTGAAACAGGCCTTTGAGGATTCCAAACGCAGATATGGGGCTGTCAAACTATGCCGTGTACTCAATGCCGCTGGGACACCCTGCAGCATCAAGCGGGTCCAGAGGCATATGGCAGGGCAGGGACTGCGCTCTGTGGCAGTAAAGAAGTACAGCCACCATGCCAATCATGGCAGTATCCCAGATGATAAAGTGAATATCTTGAAACGTGATTTTAGAACGGAAACCATCAATCAAAAATGGTGCACAGATATTACCTACATCCATGTGCAGAAAGAAGGATGGACTTATCTGGCGTCTGTCATGGATTTGTGCAGCCGTAAAATCATCGGCTATGCCTATGGCACATCTATGACAGCGGAACTGGCAGTAAAAGCGGTAGAGAATGCGTGCCTGAACGTCAGGGATACAAAAGGGATCATCTTGCATAGTGACCTTGGAAGCCAGTATACGAGCCAGGCGTTTGAAGATTGCTTGAGCAGGAAAGAAATCCTGCATTCCTTTAGCCGTAAGGGAAATCCATACGATAATGCCTGCATGGAATCCTTCCATTCTGTACTGAAAAAGGAAGAAATATATCTTCATACTTATCAGGATTCAAAGGAAGCCCGCAGAGCAATTTTTGAATACATAGAGAGCTGGTATAATCGTAAGCGGATACATAGCTCTATTGGTTATTTGACACCACAACAAAAGGAGGATGAGGAACTTAAAAAAACAGCATAATCTTTCGACTTTTTTTGTCCAAAGTATTGACGTAGGTCCAGTTCTTCCTCAAATTGAACAATCAAATCCCTGTTTGCTATTTCGACATCATTGAGTATTGATTCATCAAAGTTGTCAGGATCTATCGTCGGATGATACCAATCAAATTGGGAAAAATAATTTGTTAAAGCCTCATCATCAAACTTTCTTCCATGACGCGCATAGAGTTCATTCCTCGCCAGTCGACATTCTTCTTTTGATAATCCTTCCAAGTCACTTTTTGTGAGATATCTAGAATCCGAATTGGGCAGAATATAATCCGCGACATCTTCATCTACTGTTTCCATATCATTCAAAAAAGTGTAACTTTCACGGACAGCATAGTCCTCTAACTCTTGATAGCCATCAGCATAATCTCCGTCATAGTTTTCTGCATCTTGCGGATTGGATGCGACAGGGGAGTACCGCCATCTGAATAACTTGTCATTCTTAAAATACAATCGGTGTGCATCACTGCCTTCATAATAGGCAAACATAAGATGATTATCATCAAAATAGTACTTGCGACTGTAATCATATCCATCAACGCCTTTATTAACAAAAACAGCTTGCACGGAATCACCTGATTGGTAAGCTGTCACGCCCTCTGTAATTATCGATACGTTTAGCTGACCTCCCATCACCTTATCCATGATTCGATCATATTTGTCTCTAATGCTCAGTACTTCGCCTTCAATATCAATATCTGAATGTCCCATTTCAAAATTATCAGAAAAAGTTTCTTCATTTGGCTCGATCATCTCTAAATCCGCATCATTATGTTCAACAGCATCATCTGTTTCAGGATTCGCGTCGTAGTCAACTGTTTCATCAAAACTGTCTCCATAAGCCGCTTCAATATTTTTACTTGCAACATTTTGCGTATTATGCCTTCTCATAAGTGCCATTAAAATACCAATAATAGATATCACAAGCACAGTGCATGCAACAACTGGAATATAGCTTTTCTTCCTCGCTGCACCTGTTATCGAGTTCTTTTTTAAACTAATGCCAGATTGACTTTGAAATTGCGTACTATTTGTATTTTGTTTTTCCGTTCTTATATCAGCCTTAACAGTCGCCTCCTTTTGTAGGACATCTAAGTTATTTACTGACTTCCCACAATAAATACAAAATTTCACAGTACCATTGCTTTTCTTTCCACAATGTGGACATTCCATAATCCGCCTCCTATAATGCACGTTTTACTTTTTTCACTAATACCTGGAATACGATACTCCTAGATTCTGAAGCCTCGCAACTCTATCATCATTATGAGGGTGTGTCGCATATAGTGCCTTTAATAATCCACCTTTCGGAACAGAGCATATATGTAAATCAAGCACTCTTGCAAGTCCATTCCCAAATCCTATTTTGCACGCATACTCATCAGCAACAAATTCATTTTGCCTCATAGACCACATCAGAAAAAGCATACAAAATTTTGTCCATAACCAAATAAGTATACTGGAAAACGTTCCAAAAAAGGCTATTAATGTTCCACATAAAAAGCTTCGCGTTCCTATTGCAAATAACCCACATATTGTCGTTATCATCCAGCAAACAATTTTTATGATTAAAAGACATCCTGCTATAAACACATTACTGCCGCCAATCAATAGTTGGATAACTGAATGTCTGTAAACGATGTGTCCGATTTCATGTGCGAAGATTGCCATTATATCATCGTCTCTCAAATTTAATAATCCATCTGTCACACAAATAGTCCTACGACCAATAGCAAAAGCATTCGGACTATCATCATGTATAATTTTTAATCGAAGAGAATCCACCATTGAAGGTGTATATTGTTTTGCCTTACTATAAACAACCTCAATCAAAGGAATTAGACGTATTTTTATATCCTTACGTTTAATCTCTTGTGCATCCGCAAGTACAGCAAGCACCCATTCCCCAGCAGGCGATACGCTTATCAACACAGTAGTCAAATATACAGCAACAATCGGCAGAACAGATTCTACTGATAATCCATTAGGGCAGGAAAAAAACAATAGCAAACTTATATTCAACACAAAGAAAATAAGTGTGCCTATATTTGATATTCTTACAATCCTGCCAACTCTATGCCATATATCCACTGCTTTAATAAGTCCTCCCGATGGTTTCTAATATCTATAAATGAGCAAATCCTGAAAACTGCACAAAAGATTCTGCATTTTGTATTTCAATCGCGGACAAAACAAAGACAAAATCTCAAATCTGTCGTTTTATGGCGGACAATATTTGTGCAAGATTTCAAATTTGCTCATTTATAGCTAATATAAATACTTTTCATTGATTTCCACATTAAGAACCTCTAAAATATTATCATTTCCAGATTCAATGCATACTTTCATAGCTTTCTTAATGTCATTAACCGAAACTGACGGAGGCAACATTTCCCTCGGAACTATATGCCCGAATCTCTCCTCAAATCGCTTCTCAACATCAAAGTATTCTTTGTCAATCTCGTTAATGGGCTTATCAGCCAATGAATTCATAAAATCTTCAAGTCCCATATTCATACCTACCTTTCCAATACTCTTTCTCTGCCTTCTGGCTGAATAGATTCTAACATTTCTGAAAAAATCGCAAAAGCTGTAGGAAACATATTTGACAACAATTCCAGTTTCCAACCACCACCCATAGAGGCCTCAAAAAAATGTGCGAACGCCTCAGCTTGAAGGTTTCCCCTTCTTTGCCAATATCCTCTTGAATGTCCATAGCTTCCATGTAGCAGCCCACTAGTTGTCGCATCAATTAAATCAGAAAATGAATGTGCTGAATCCTGTCTTATTACATTAAGAAAGTTTGACCTTCTTTCCGGCGTCATATTATTAAAAGTTGATAAAACATTCTGACCATCCTCAATAAGAGCCCCTCCAAACTCGACAGTATTAGACATATTTTCCTGATAACCTGTGGAAGCATGATCAATCATATGGCCTAATTCATGAAAATACGTTGTTCCTGCTCCCCTTAGATTAATCATATCAGCCTCTGCATTATAGTATACGCCTCTTGAATGACCGGGATAACCCATAGGAGAGTAGTGTGCCGTCTGATTCTCCGGATAATCCGCATTTTGTATCATCAATTTATCTGCAAAACTATCAAATACCCTTCTTGCGTTTGGTTCAGCATTATCATAGCGAATTCCTATAACCTCCATGTAATTTGATGGTATATTCCCTTTTGTCAACACACCAAGACAATACTGGTAACGTTCATTCCCTGCCAAAGATGATACACCATTCCGTAATCTCTGAATAAAGGAATTATCTGATTCTTCTTCCCCAGCAATATTAACATTTTCATATTCCTGTAAGCTCTTTGCCAGCGCAGAAACATATTTCTCACTTTGTTGTAATGTCTTTAATACATTGTTTAGCGCTTTATTACACTCTTGAACAATATCGCCAAGTTCTTTATATTTCTTATCATTCCATCCCGCTCCAAGTTGTTGATATTTTTGCATGATAGAATTTTTTGTTGCTATAACGCTATTTACGGCTATCTTTATATTCTGAGCAAACTGTAAAAGCTCAGTTAAATCAGCATGTACTTCACTCAAACATCTCACCTCCTCGAAGAAATTAAACTACTTCATCAATAAATTTCTTCAGTTCTGAAGGTATAGGAGTAATATACGGTTTCATTTGGAATGTATTCTTAACTCCATCAGTAAAGTACACTGTATTCTCCCGCAAGCCGGCAACCGAAACATTCTCAATCAAATTATCCGCATCATTTGCACCAAGAGAGAAGATAATCCTTTCAGGGAACCTACTAAGCACATTTTCTCCGTAATACATGGTTTCACGTACCGTCTGATATTCAAGGGATGTTATCACAAAGTAAATCCCAAATCCCGATCCGTCTTCAACCATTTTTATGAGTTTCTCACCAACGCCTAAATTGTCATCATTGCCTTTGTTTGCAAACATATTATTAATTGCAGCAAATGGATCCGCGGGATTTGTTTCAATATTTTGAACCGGGTCATTATCTATAAATTCAGATTCATCAATGCTTTCTCCTTTGAGCATAGACTTGACTATATCCAAAAATTGCAAGTTCTTGATTATAACAAACACAACTTCATTGCTGTTTTGTTTCTTCCATGTTTGATACTTACTATATGCATCATTAATAAAGTGAATGATATCTGCCCTATCATACGCAACCTTAAACCTTTCGCCAAAGCAAGTGAGCGCATTATAAAATGGCATTGAGGATTCATCGCCCACAAGATAATCTCCATCTATACAATAAACCATAGAGTTTTTATTCATCAATACAGATATCATATAATTTCCTGAAATTGTGCTTGCCATCCTCTCATTTGAACCACATATGAGAAGGTTATGTTTTTTCTTTTTATCAATGCAAATTGCAAATGGTGGAGCAACTTTTATCAGGCTACCCATGTGAACATTTACAGGACTTTCAGTTGTAAATCCAACACGACTATCCCGATAATAATCAAGCAGCTGAACAGTTCTGCTTCCTTCAAATGTCTGAAGAGTATATGCTCTATCAGAGAAGGCCGCCGCTATTTTCTCAAGGTACTCCTTTTGAGTCTCATCATCGCAATAAGCAGCCCGAAAACCAATGTTTGCCTGCTCGGTATAATCAAGATTCATTACGGCGGTCCCTATCGGTCCCTTCATCATGGAAAGGGCCTTTGTGTCATTCTGATCAGAGAACAAGTACCTTGCATCGTCTTCACCACACTTCAAACCGATTCGAATACGCATTTGTTCAATAGTTCCCCTGGATAGTGTCAAATCAGAAACGACCTTAGTAGACTGAGTTGCCATCAGAAGATGAATGCCAAAAGAACGTCCTTCGGTCACAATCCTCTTTGCTAATTCTGCACAGTTCATGGCAACTTTCCTATTTAAAGAATCATTAAACAACACTTGAAACTCGTCCATTATGACCAAAATGCGTGGTAAAGGTTTTCCCGTAGCTTGTATATAACCAGACAAACTTGTTTGGCCAACTGACTTAAATAATTCTCCTCTTTTATCTATCTCACTTTTTTCATCACCATCAGAACGACCAGCCAATTTCTCCAAAATACTTTCTCCAAACTCCTGCATAGCATCCAAAGCCAGTAATTTAATGTGAGGAAGCTTAACAGACTCATAAACTTTAAATTCCGTCCCACTCTTAAAATCCATCAAATATAGGTTCAACTGTTCAGGACTATAATGAAGCATGCTGCTCATAATAAGTGTATGCAAAAGAGTGGATTTACCTGATCCAGTTGCACCTGCTATCAGCCCGTGATGCGAAGAGCCTTCCCCTATGATAATGTCAACAATGGAGTCTCCATCACCAATACCCACAGGAATATGCATGGATTTTGAGGAATCCATTGAGAAAAAATCCTTCGAAACGATATCCTTGAATGATAATCCCTGTTTCTTTATTTGTTCACTTTTTTCCACATACTCCTTAATAAAATCGTCAGCGGCATCACCTTTCAAAACATTGGGAAGATTTATCTGCAAGTTATATGGCAGCAATCGATAATGACGATCCTTAAATTCTACCATAGCGCAAAACCTCTGAAGATTTTCGAGCCTCTCATCAATGCTCTCATAGCGAGAAAAGGTTATATTAGGATTAAAGCACATTATCGTAAATACGCCGCATTTATTTCCGTTTTTAAGTATATTTGATAGTATATCAAGAATACGACCGTCCATGCCGCTCGGAAAATCGTACAGAATCAGTAATGTCACTGACTCTGCCCTATTAGGCGTATTAAGGTTATAATCCAAGATGTCTTTATATTTGTTTCCAAGTTTTTCCTGAATGAATTCGTCAATCTGAGCATTAATCTTCTGGAGACGCTCAAGCATAGCTTCTGCACTTGTATAGATTTTCTGATCAAATATTTCTGGAGAGCGCTTGCGAAAATCCAAAAATGGAATGATACTATTCCCACGCTGTTCTGCATCAAATACACATATATTTACCTTTGTCACAGGCATGAAGGACAGAAAACTCCAAATTACATGATGAGTAAAAGAAACCATTTCATCACTGCTGGCTTCAGGGGAATTCAGGAACAAATTGAAACTATTCTTTAAGTCAAAGGTTAATGGCAATTCAACATATCCTGGAACATAGTCACCACTGTCCCCAGTTCCAAATTTATCTAATATTTTCTGATACCCAATACTATCTGAAAAAATATCAGCTGGATATAAAACATTTCCTAAAGTTACAATTGAAGGAAATTCCGCTTTCATATTCGGAACATGAGCGTAATCCCTTTCATAGTTCTTCATCATATCACAAATAAAGGTGATATGAGCATCCAAATCAACAGAATCCTTAATCTCAACAAGCTTCTTGATAAGAGGAGAGAAAGCAATTCCTCTATTTTTAATCCCTTCAAAAATGAGCATATATTTGCTGAAGTACTTTGCAAACTCAACTTTATCCGGCATCGAAAAATATGATAACGGCAATCCCCTTAGTAGGAAATTTTTATCATTTTGAACGATGACAGATGATATTTCCTGAATGGCACTGATATTCTGCTCATACTCATTTGAACGCACACCCTCAATATTTGAAGAACACGAGATAAGTGAGAATATACCACAACGACTTCCATTTCTTAAGATGTTTCGCAAATCAGCAAGCGTTCTTTCATCAAATCCTTTCGGAAAGTCATAAAACAGAAGCATTTCTGATTCTACTGAGTAATCAGTGTTTTCTTTTGCATATTCATAAATAGTATTATACTGATTCCCGAGACGACCTTGAAGAATACTCTCAATCTTATCATTAAGTCTTGAAATCTTAGCAGAAACATCCTCCCTAGAAATGTATATCTTTTCTCCAAACAGCTCAGGTAGTTTTTTCTTCGCATCAAAGAACGGAAAAACACTATTTCCTCTGTTTTCAGGATCGATAACAGAATATATAAGCTTTGAAACTGGCAAAGATGACAGCACTCCAAACATCACTGAGTGCGTAAATTCCTGAACAGCAGTCACATTACTCCCATCATTTTTTATCAGCCATACAGGAGCATTAACCGTTGACATAGCAATAGGAAGCCTTATGGCATTTCCGTTAGTCAATAATTTTGCACATTTTTCCTTTATGACAGATGCGACAATTTTTGATTCTATAAAGAAATCAACCGGATAGTCAATAAAACACATATTTAAGACATCATCCTGAATGAAAGAACTACCATTTACCTTAAATATAGCATTCACGTAACTTGCAATTAAATCATGGAGATACAGTACAAATTCATCCGGCAGAATTGCGTCCAAATCGGCATATATTTTCCCTGCGACACCATCCAATGCATTATTATAACGTGCCTTCAGACCTGCTTCTTCAGTTTTATGTTGTGCCACCAAAGAATTTCGTCTGGTAAAATAGTTCTCCTTCATTGTCAAAAGACTCTCCTCTGTTATAGGTGGCAATTCCTTTTCAATTTCAGCAACAAAAGAAGCAACCGTGTTTCTCAACACAATCAATTCTTCATAATCTTTCTTCCTCTGGCTAGAAAAAAGATAGTTCAAGCCATTAATCAGACCCGGAAGAATATCTTCTGAATATTTTTTAAATAGAACATTATAACTATTCTGAATCTTAGCAAGCGTGTTGAAATAATCAGTCGCATCAGAATATGCCTCACTTGTTTTATCTGCAAGCAAGGCCTCTTTTTTCTTCTTAGTCTTCACATAGTATTTATCAACCTTTGACAGCTGTGCGTCTAACTGCTCAGTACTTGCAAGGATTTTCTTTGCATCCCGAATAGTTCCTTGAGATTTTCTTCGCACGGCATCACAATTAGCCTTGTAGCTACTGTCAAGGTTAGAAATTTCTGCACTATGACTATGTATCATTCTTTCTTTTTCAGACTGGTATGAATTTTGCGTAGACTTAATCAGGTTCTCCGCCCTATCGGCAAATGAGTTGATGTCTGTTACCAGTGCTATAACTTCGTTTTGTGATATTGCCTGCATACAATCCCTTCCTCGCTTCTATTTTTCTTCCAGTTCGTACTTACAAGAACAAGATTCCTTGCACTGCTTCTTTCCAAAACCTACAACAAGTGAAGTGGTTATCTGCAAAGGATAACTGAAAATCTCGACCATTTCTCCACCTATTTCAGTATTACTTGTATTGCAGATTACTGTATACTGTTTTAAGTCATTAGTGACTCGCGGAATATAACCATCACTATTGCTGTTAAGCATATCAATAATAATTTTAATACCGATAGTAGTAATAAAGTTAATATCCACTGATATACCAGGCTCAAATTTCAATCCTTCTGTATCTTCCTGATTAGAATAGACATGATGATTTGCCTGTGCTCTAGCCGAAATATTTCCTCCATCTCCTAATGCACACTCATAGCAGGGCATTCCTTTTCCTGGAATATGGTAGAAGATTTCTCCAGCATAGGCTCTTTCCCAGAATCCTATTGAAATAAAATAGGCTCCGTAGTAGATGCTTATTCTGTTTGCATACACATCAGCTGCTCGATTGTCAGCACAACCAACAAATACAGTATCTCCCGCCGTACAAAACTCATCTAATTGCGCTTTGGGAAGATTTTGAACAATTCCTTCAAACTTGGAAATCTCAACATGTGGATTTATATTTTTTAATTTCCGCTCAAGTGCATTGATTTTTAAATCGCCAACATCTTCAATTCCGCATTGATGTCTGCAGATATTATGGTATTCTACAATGTCAGGGTCAGCGAGAAGAAAATGTCCAACACCGGCTCTGGCAAGTTCCATTGCAACCAAACTTCCAACAGATCCGCACCCCAAAATAACAGCTCTTTTCCTTGTCATCTTGTCCGTCTCAAGAATCCCTTTATTTCGCGAAAAAATACTCTGATACAACCCATACGACTCTATTTTCAATTTTTTCCCATCAAAGTAGAATGACAGCTTGCCATCCGTTCTTATCGCACAAAATCCCTCCTTTGATGGTTCGCTCCCTTCTTTAAGAACATCGCAAAGAAGATCTCCTTTGTCACACAGAGAAGCAGGAAATATATTATATATAAAGGTATCCTCCCAATATCTCCCATATAACTTTTTAACCGATAGATTGCAAAGTTGTTCCTCAGAGATAAAAACAACTTTTTCAATTTCATCGTTAAAGAAATTTTCCATAATCAGTCACCATTCCTGTCAGATTTTATTAAACGAAACACACCATTAATTATTTTTCGACTTTCATGTTCAAACTGTCCCTGAAAACTCGTATACAGTGGTTGGTTTCCGATACCGCTTTTCTCTTCTGTCATATGATAAAGTTCTTCCAGAAGCCCTTCTTCATATATGTAGTTTTCACCTTCGTATTGGAAAAAGAACTTATTATCTGCCTCAGAATACGCAAAGAACACCTTCATTACACCGTCCACAGTATCTTGGACAAACGCAACATAGCTGTTCTGTTGGATAACGGCCATCTTTATTCCAATCTCATCTGACATAAACATGATATCTGAAAGTACAGCATCAACGACCTTTTCCCGTATTTCCTCATCGGTATGACTTGGCTTCTCTATCTTTTTTATATACAGTCGATCTTCAAATAATGGCTTTAATGTCTTCATAAATGAGTTAAGACTAACTGATGGTTGCAATTCATTCCTATGTGGACGCAACATCTCCTGCATCATGTCTTCATACCGTTGGGGAGTCTTCAATTTAAGGTATTGCAGAGGGATTAAGTCATTACCAACATCATACTGGATTTTTTTGTATCGACATGATTGCCCAACATGGTAAACAGTCAATCTAAATTTGGGGTCAATATTAACCAGTGCTGAGATAGCTCCTTCAGGTCTCATCTTTGCATACTTTGTATTTGTTCCATCATCAGTCCCAGAAAATACATCAAAAGATCCTGGATGCCTGTGCCACAAACCGATAAGATTTAGTTTTTCATCATACAAATTGGCCACTTTGTTTATCAAATGTTGCGTATATTGCTGGTCATACTCAAAATATGCCACCTCAAAAATAGATTTCGGTCCTGGATCAATCGTTTCAACGATATACCATGTATCTCTTTCAACCACACCCAGAAACAATCCTCCTGTTTCTGTTTTTATTTTTTCTGTTGTTTCAGCCAATACAGCAGCATAAGCCCTATCAGAGAAAACAACTTTCATAGACACACCTCCAGTTCCTTCAAAAAAGATGCCCAGCCCAAAATATAAGGCTGGGCATCAAGAAGAATCAATAATTTCCCTCTAAAGCGACATCATCACTGATCTCTCCATTCATCCACATCTCACAAAGCATAATCCATTTGCATGCCCAACTAAGAGCCGATGCTGCTGATGTTGATCTGTTTTGACCCGCCTTAAAATACTTGGGATCCGCAGTACAAATAAAATACTCTTCATTTCTACCGAAGTTTTGACGGTATATATGCGGCAAGCCCAATCCAAATCCACGTCTCGCAGCATTATCATATCCACCATAAGTCTCCTCCAAAAGAGGCATCATCCTTGTGGCGATATCTTTTAATCTTGGCTTAATGGGCAATATCTGTATTGACCCACCATATTCCCCCTCCGTGGCATGAGGATGATCATTCTTATAAATTAACATAAGATCCCAAACCATTCCACCTTCACCCGTTGGCTGTACACAACCTCTCCAGTAAAGTCGCCCTGATCCATCCTGCAGCTGATTAATCTGAAAAGAAGGAAAGAACTTTCTCATAGCCGCCACTTCAGCCTGATACAAATCAGGATCACTTTGATACCAATAAAAAGCCATATATTCAGTCCTCCCTTGCCAATTTGCCATCAGGAACCTGAATTCCAGACATTCCGTTTTCCTGGGCGTCTTGCTTCATCTCCACCTCTCCGGTAGGAGTAACCACAACAGGTTCGCCTGTTCTAAGTGCTTCAGCCAGTGCTCTACGACGCGCTGCAATTGCATCATTATTGTTATTATCCATGTCCAATGACCTCCTATTTATCATAATAAAACTAGCTTAAGCCGCTGCTGCATTCGGGAAATCTCTGATGATTTCGCCATTTTCAGCAATTCTTGTAGTAGCCTGTCTAAGAGCCGCATCTGCAGCCGCCTCACCATTGTTTCTAACTGCTTGAGCATATGAATTGTTATAAAGCTCACTTCCTTCATTCATTAGTGTTTCAAGATCAACACCTTTGTTTTGATTCCGCACAAGTGTGTATTCCATATAATCGCGCATTTGTTGTAAACACGCACTGTCTTCCTCAATAAATCCAGATGTCTTTTTCAGATAAATAATATATTGGATAGTGTTTGAAACAGTAATCCAAATACATTTAAACACAATTATAATAATATTCCATATTATTGAAAGAACCGTAAGCCACCCGAAATTACCCGAAAAGGCGATTTTAATGACATCCCAAGTGAGAGAGAAGAACGCTTTCATAGCACTTAAGAACACGCCGCCAATACAAGCATAAATTAAGCCTGCGACAAACCCAGAGCCAATATCGCCTGACTCCACTCCCATGGACATACCAAAAATAAAACCTATAACCATACCAATAATTTGCAGAATAAACTGGCCTTTAATCTTATTTTTATTCCGTGTAAGTTCCTCAACATTCTGTGCCACAATTTCCTGGCAACAATCATAGCAGAGACATTTTCCCGCATATTCCCCTGCCGAAACACCATATGCCTCAGCACAATCCTTACATATGTACTTTCCACACCTTGCACATCTTGCCGCAGCCGATTCTGTTGGATGGTGATAGCACACGGAACCACTATGTTGACCACCACCTCTTGGGGGCTGAAAAGTTGGTGCCGCATTCTTTGGAGGTGTAAAGATTGGTGCACCTTGATTGGGCGGGGTAAATGTAGGGATTTCACCACCTTTTCCTCCATTCGCATTGTTTGCTATCGGACTTCCGCAGACACCGCAAAAAGCTGCATCATCCGGTAACTGATTTCCACACTTGGGACATTTTGCCATTATTTTATCCTCCTAGAATTTCACTCTGTTATATTGATCCAAAGACTGGGCAAGTTTCTCCAGCTTTGGCAATGATGCATTCAATGTATCAATTGGTGTTGCCGTCAACCTCGCTATTTGTTGCATAAGCATATTAAATTGTGCTGCCTGCGCATCATCCCAGTTAGAAGTAGCTGACATTCCTTGCCTGATTCCACTACTAATGCGTTCAATATCCTTAATTGTATTAGATATATCCTTTTTCATTTCCCGTATAGTTTCAGGGGAAGCTTTCACTGCCATATACGCACCTCCTATCACAAGCTAGTAGATTCATACTCGTTAACTGCCTTAAGCAATTCTTCAAGTTTTTTCATGCATTCTTGAAGTTCTCCAATCGGTTTTGTTAAGGCACTACAACATTCCTCAACTATCCCACCTAATGCCGCATACTTCTGGTCTTTCCATCCACCAGATCCGGCTTGTTGATAACTGCGCTGTAAACTTTTTGACGCATCTTCCAGTTCATGGATAGATGTCTTGCAGCATCCAATGCCTCCTTGAATTGCAGCACTTTCTACAGATACACCACTTGCCATCCTTTAATCCTCCTATCTCTTTATTTGTTAAGATTTTCCTACAACATACTAAATATTTACTGACATATAACTATCAATACTTGCAATACACGCATCAATAGCAGATGCATTTTGTTGTGTTACGCCGTTTGAGGTTGATTCAAATTTTTTTACGGCATCCATATATGCTTTTAAATCTGACTCAATCCTTTTATATGCACTTTTCTGCCTTTCAAATTTATTTTTAAACTTATTACACCTATTCTTCTGTATAGAAAGGTCTGATTCAGCCTGTCCCTTCTGCGCCTTATTCTCGCTTATTCTTCCTTGCAAATTTGCCCTTCTGCTTTCAGCATTCCGAATCTCTCCCTCCAAGTCAGCCTTATTACTTTCAGTCCGATACACTTGATTTTCCAGAGAGTCAATTTGCGATTGTATCTGTTGTCGCACATCATCATCGTCACAATCTGCTAATTGAACTCTAAGAGATGAGATTTGCGACCGCAGCCCTACTATATGTCCCTCTAATCGTTGAATGTTCCGCTGTAATTGAGGTATTTGATCAACAATTTTATTAACCTCATTTATATCTCGAACGATTTCGCTTTCTAAATACTCTATTTGATTTGTCAGTTGCTCTATTTTTCTTTCAAGTTCCGCAATAATTCCAGCTGTTTGATGCACTTGCCCTTGACATTCACTCATAATGTCTTCTGCTTTATAATTGGAACGCTGAGACATTCCAATTATATCCGCATTAAAGTTTACTAAAGCTGATTTTACCAAATTAAGGGCTTCTTGAGATACCGAAACCATTAGCCTCCCCCCCTTAATAATGTTCTTCAGATATTTTCGCAAACTTATCGATTGATGAACAGCATTTATCCCCTGTCACAATAACATCCCTTGATATGTTGGCGATTACACTTATCACAGCAGACAATTCAGAAAATTTAGCATCTGACCAAAGCGAGGATGCCTTTCCTATTTCTCCACTCAGCTTCCTCACTGCTAACTGGAAGGCATCCACATCTTGTCTTATTAGTCCTGAATTCATATACTTTCTCCAATCTGCCCCATCTTTCCCGACAGCCAACATTCGTCAAGCTGGTATGGAAAAGCATCCAACTGTCGGATTGTATCGTGCGAGCTTGGGTTATAATCAAAAAACAGAATCAATGCCATATAAAGACTCCAAGACATAGGTCTCTTCTGTAATTCAATTGAATTGTACGTTTGCCTCGAAACGCCAATAGCATTAGCAATTTCATCCTGAGAAGCACCTACAGCACCTCGTAAAGCAGGAAGCTCGACAGTCAACCTACGAATTAAGGACTCCTTCGTTTCTTTATCAAAATGCCAATAATCCATGTACGAGATTCGCTTTCCTATTTGTTCCACTACAGTCTCCTATAAACACATTTCTTTCTGGTAGTATCAAGTAGTCTATGAAACACCTTCCCAATACAATTTTTATTTTATATATTGTCAAATTATTTGTCAATATATCACAAAAATATTTTATGGTTTACATTTTTAATGATAAAAAACGATATCTATCACCTAAAGAAAGATAAAATCTATGTCAAAATAAGTAAAAAATATCCACCAAATGTAAAAATGGTAGATGAACTATCATAAATTCACAATGTGTTTTTAAATATAGATGATTTCAAAAAAGAAAAGCTCATTACATCCAAACTATGGAAGTTCTAAGCTTTTCCTTTTTTACCTTATATCATTCCATTTCTACATTAAGCCAACACTAATTATCACTCGAAAGCCCAAGCCACTGCTTTACTGTTTCTACAGCGTACCCTACACCTTGAGCAATTTTTTCAACATCAACTCCAAGATTATAAAAATTTCTAGCTGCTTCCTGAGCCTTTTTCAACTCACCTCTTCGTTCTCCATCCCGTTCAGATTCTTTCCTCATTTCCTGAATCGCCTGGCACACATTAACCACCTCGTCTTCTTCATCATATTTTATGTTTGAATTTGTAATTGCTTCGATCACATCTGCTGCCCTACGTTCCACTTCCCGGAAACGCCTTTCATTAATCGCCAATACCCTGCTTAAGTTCTCCTTATCTTTCGAATACTTAATAAAAAGCATAACCTCCCGCAGGCTAGACTGGAATTTCATGATCTCTTCATCCGCCATCTGCGCCGGTGCAATCAGCCGCACATGGTAATTGTCCATGCAGGCAAGCACATCCGGATCTGACACATCCATCATCTCAAACAGGCTTAACGGTCCATCCCACTCTTCCGAGCCAAAAAATATGGTCACCGTGATGGAAGGTATCAATCTGTCCTCCACCCAGAAACCGCTTAAGAATTCACCTGCGCTTGGTGTTTTCCCGCCTTCTTCAGCAGACGCTTCCCTCTCCTCTTTTTTCCGCTTCATTTCTTTCCGGTGCGACTTTGCCGCCTCTTCCACCTGCCCTGCGTATTCCAGTGCATCATAGAGATTGTTCTTCACAGGCATGGCATAGTGAATTTAGGCCTGGTTCTCCGCTCCATAAAGGACATATTCCATCTTTCCGTCTGTCATTGCTGCATACAGTTTCTGCACATCACGGAATTTCTGGACGGGAACCACAGCGCCGTCCGCACCATATGGTAGCGCAATTTTAGTAGAATCACGCTCCGTGAGCTGATCCGGCAGGATTACCTGCCGCCCGCCATAAATATAGTAATTAAAAATATCGGCAAATACACCCGCATCTTTTACATAATCCCTTGTAACTGTATCCGCTTTCAACGGCATCCACCGCCTTTCTTCAGGAATGTATGGCAGTAAAATTGTCACATCCTCGCCCTGCCACATTTTCATTATACTCAAAAAACTGCTTTTATTCAAGCGTATCTAAGTCAGTTCTCCAATAAACAAAGAGGCACTTTGGACAAGCGGAATGGGGTCAAAACAGCCACAGAGTGGTCAGATTCGTGATCACTGTGGCTGTTCGTAACCACTGCTCCCATGCCGCCCTAGCACAACTCCAAAATCAAACAAGGGATTCCAGCAACAACCAATGTGCCAGAATCCCTTGTTTTCAGCGGTTTTTCCAATATTCTGTTCATTCCCTTTGTATCAAATAAGCAGTTTACATATCCGTGTACTATTTCAGATAAATGCGGGTGTGGGCGTGTCCTCCGGGTTCTGCAATTCTTCCGGTATCCAGAATTACGGTAAAAGAATATATTTCTCCGTATCGTTCTGGGGAGGGAATACCAAAACAAAAGCGGTGATGTCAATAGAACTCGACAGGTCAAGCCCGCCGTAGCATTCCCGTCCCAGCACCTCCCGCTCATCCACGGGGAAGGCGCAGGCATCCCATTTCTCCATCTGCATCCACCGTGTGGACTGCTTCACCCACTGGTTTAATCTTAGCTGCCGGAAGATATTTTCCTCTGCCGGATTGTCCTTTGCGCTCAGATACGCATTCCGCACCTTCTCGATGTCAATGGTATGCCCCAGCGAGGGGTTCGCTTTCCGCCACACATCCTCCGATGACCAGTCCGCATCATCGGATGCGCCATAGATTACCGGGTAAAATGTCGGGTCTGTCTTCCTTCCCTGCAGGATGTCCTCCGCTTTCTGGTGCTGCTCGAAACAGACGGAATGTCTGTCCGTCCCGGCTGTGGTGATGAGGAAGAATAAGGGCTGCGTCCTTGCATCGCCGGAGCCTTTGGTCATGACATCGAACAGTTCCCGGTTCGGCTGGCTGTGCAGTTCATCAAAAATGACTGCGTGGACGTTCAGCCCATGCTTGGTGTAGGCTTCCGCAGAAAGCACTTGATAAAAACTGTTCGTTGGCTTATACACCAGCCGCTTTACTGACATAACGGGTTTTATCCTCTTTTTCAGTGCCGGACACTGCTCCACCATATCCACCGCCACGTCAAAAACAATAGATGCCTGCTGGCGGTCAGAGGCACAGCCGTAGACCTCCGCGCCCCACTCATTATCGCCGCAGGTCATGTACAGAGCCACGCCCGCCGCCAGCTCCGATTTCCCGTTCTTTTTGGGAATCTCCACATAGGCAGTGTTGTACTGCCGGTACCCGTTCTCCTTCACCGTGCCGAACACCTCCCGGATGATGGCCTCCTGCCACGGGAGCAGGTCAAAGGGCTGCCCCCGCCACTTTCCTTTGGTATGTTTCAGGCAGTTAATGAAATCTACCGTCCGTTTCGCCTTTTCCTCGTCAAACACTATCCGCCGCCTCCCTTAAAGAGCAAAAGCTCCATTGCATCGCTTTCCTTGTCCTCGCCGTTATCCGCAACGATCCGGCTCCGGGAGGAAGGGGTAAGGCCGAACTGCTCACAGAAACGGTTCATTATTTTCAAATAGGTCTGCGCGATGGATACCTGCGGGACCTGCTGCCAGTAGCCGGAAGGGGTCTTCACGATGGTGCCGTGCTGTGTGATGAATTCTTCGGCCTCCTTCCATCTGGCGTATGCCTGGCAGTACCCGGCGAATGCCGCCATGTCTATTTCCGTGAGGATGCCCAGCTTCTCCATCTGCCCCGCCATCCGCTTCCATTCTTTTTTCGCCTCGCCCTCCAGCCATGCCGGACAGCGGGGCGCTTTCTTCTCCGGCTTCGGCTCGCCCGTGTTAAGGCTCCGCTTGCCGGGGTTGCCCTCCAGCGCCTTTACCGCCGTGGGCTTGGGTTTCCTTCCGCTCTGCACTTTTGCCGCCTCCTTCCCTTAAATTCACGCAGCAGAAAAGGGCTCCCAAAGGAACCCCTTTCCGCTGCTATGTATCTGTTTTCCAGTCCTAAATTTCAGCCGGGATGATCTCCGACCAGTAATCATGCAGGAATTCCGCCGCCTGCTGGATGACCGTCCCGAAAGGCTCCGGCACCTTTTCCGCGCCCTGCCTCAGCCAAAGTACCGTCTCATCGGCAAGCTGCCCCGTCACTTCGACAAGCGGAATCCAGTCTGCCCCTGCGGTCTCTGCCGCCTCCTTTGCCTGTGCCTGCATGACCTCTGACCAGTCCAGCTCATCCCTTGTGATCCTGTTCCCAAGATACATACTCATGACCGCCCCGCGCAGCAGCATGGCGCTGTTATCCACGCCAAGTCCATACACCTCTGCCGCCGCTTCCGTGACTGCCTTTACCCTTGCGTTATCCATATATTCCTCTCTCCTTTCTTTTTCAGGGTGTCCTATTCATCACTCTTTTTCCCCAAAACAGCAAGCCGCACTCTGCACAAAAAATAAGGGGGAAACGGGTCACTATGCCCTGCGCATGGCATAGGCAGTTATCCCTGCGCAGGGAGCGCGTCTGCCGCTGCCCTTGCTGCTGTCAGTGCGTTCTCTTCATAGAAATATGGGTCTGTGCTGCGGGAAACCTCCACACCCTTTTTGTCATGGACGCTGAATCCAAACCCAAGCGCCTCATCATCCCATGCCGTACTCAGTTCATATCCGTTGTAAATTTCCTTCATCGTGTTTTTCCCTCCTTAGTTGTATTCCATGATCAGGATCGCCAGCGCCGCTTTTGTCGCGTCATCCTCCGGCTCGCAGTCCCATCCCCTGTCGTAGCAGCAGGTGGTCTTCCCGTCTATCCTTATGGCCAGTTTGGAAATCCTCCCGCCGTCAATCCCGAAAACTCTCCCTTCCTCATAATGCTTTACCGTATAGCTGCAGGCTGTCATCCTTCCGTCCTGCGGTATCCCGATTACCCCTTTTCTTACCATCCT
>ERZ808040.1122-NODE-1122-length-19228-cov-7.846901_pt1 | contig 19228 bp, 24 predicted proteins | sample MGYA00380191_ERZ808040 | MGnify/ENA primary metagenome ERZ808040 (study PRJEB31490, sample SAMN06133395) | mouse gut metagenome | isolation source: J6 | host: mice | place: China: Chengdu | collected 2015-05 ...
CCAAAGGGGCGGCTTTGTTAAAAGCCCCTTTGGCGGTTTTTTCCGTCACTTTTTGGGCGTCCAAAAAGTGACCCGGGGTGCTGGGGCGGAGCGCCCGCGACCTTAGGGGTTTGGGGCTGCGCCCCAAGGTCTTACGAGAGAACGATCTCCTCCATCTCCTCCTCGCTTATCATCCCCAGCTCGACATACCTCGCGAGCTGCTCGCGGGTGAGCCAACCCTTCTCCCATCGAAACTTGAGCTTCTCCTTCATCGCTTGTCCTCCTCCAGCTTCGCCCTAAGCTCGATAAGCTCGAGTTCCAGCTCGCATATCATCTGTCCCAGCGACTTCGTGTCCGCGTCACGGCGCAGCATCGCGTCGCCCAGCGGGCTTATCTGCTGCCTTATCATAACTCCCATGTCAATCCTCCTCCTCGGTGCTGCGCAGAGTGGCTGCCACAATGCGCGAGATAACGCCGCCCTTTGCCGAGCCGTAGTGGATGTTCAGCTTGAACTTCTGCGTCGGCGCGGTCAGCCCGATGACATACCGCGACAGATACTTGCCGCTCGCGACCTCAACATGCTGATACTTCGGGTCGGCGGTCACCGGATAGGAGGTCCCATCCTCGTCTATCGCGGTCGCCTGGAACACCTGGTCGTCGGTGCTCGAGTAGACATATATCACCGCCTGCGCCGCGGGAGAGCCGAAGTCGAGCAGCTTGGTCACTATCTTGGGCAGCGAGCCGTCGTCGTAGTTCCAGGACACGCCTATGTGCGGCACATACGACGAGGGGGTCAGCGTGTTTGTCGAGCTGTTGTACGTGTAGTAGGTCATCGAGTAGCTCGGCGGAAGCCCGGTAGCCTCGTTCTGCGCCGGATTGGACGAGCAGTAGTACTGATTGCCGGTGCCGGTGACATAGCAGTACAGCCCCGGTTCGAGGTGGATGCCCTCGCTCAGCGTGTTCGAGTACCCCGCTATCGGTATCGACGGATTGCTGTGCGAGTGTATCAGCTCGCCCACCATTATGCTGCCGTCGTCGTTCCGCGTGGCGTGGTAGAGCGACTGTGAGAAGGCGTACATCTTCTCCGCCCATACCACGCTGAAAAGAAGCCCGACGAGCGTCGCCGGCTTGTCCAGCTCGAACACCATCGCGAAGTTGCCGCTGCGCTCGCTCGACGACCCCACCGTGTACGGACGCACGCCGTTCTTCGGCAGAAACGCTATCGTACCCGCTCCGCTCGATATCATGCGGTTGGTCGCGCCGAGCGTCATGTCTATGTCGCTCAGGTCGACGAATCGCTCCACCCATACGCCGGTGGCGGTCGGCTCGAGCTTGGATATGTTTACGCCGTCGTTTTCCATCAACAGAGCGTTATAACTGTCCAGCATAAAACGACGAGTCTCGTCAATGTCGGCGTCCAGCTGTGCCACCTTCGCCGCCATCTCGCCGCGAAGCGTCGTCTTTACCGACTCGGCGGTCGTGTTCACCGCGTTCTCGTTCGCGGTCACTCGGTTCTCGAGCACCGTGAACGCCGAGTCTATCGCGCTGTTGTCCGCGTTGAAATCAATGCGCCGCGGGCTGTCGGTCGCCGACCACTGGTTCAGGTTGAGTCGGTTTGTCTTGTTCGTGGAACTCATAATATCCCTCCCTATTCGATTATCAGCTCGATCTCCTGCCAGGAGTAACCCGAGCTCTCGAGCGCGCTCCAGGTGCGGAATCGCCGCTCGAATATCCTCCATGTGATGTAGTTGTAGACATATTCTACCAGTATGTGGCAGGGCAGCATTCGCTCGATTATCGCCTGTATCCGGTCAAATTCATCCGGCACGCCCGCCACCCCGGGGAAGGACACCTCGATTTTGCCCAGAGTGGTGGTCTCGCGCACGCTTACCTCAATGCCGCAGGTCGTCAGCAGACGGCACACATCCGTAAGACTTGTCCCCCGAGTGCCCAACAGCGCCGTCACGGCGGTTCGCCGCGCCTCGAGATCCCCGGGCGGATGCAGGTCGAGCAGATCCTCGTACATGGATATCCCGTCCTCGCCGGCGGTCAGCGGCGACAGCTCGTCCGCCAGCTTCTCCAACGCGCCCTCGAAGTTATCTATCGCGCACGCGGCGGCGTACAGCTCGGAGGCGCCTATGCCGCTGTTCTCAAAGTTGTACAGCCGCAGCGGCTCGAGCAGCGACTTCATCCGCTCAAACGACTTATACGCCATCCCTATACCTCCTCGAACGTGAAGTCGGAGCCGCTGAGCATCGTGAGTTTATTCCATACCGCCGAAATAGTGGGAATGTAGGACGTCTTGAGCGTCGCGCCGATCACGCCCTCCACCGAGTTTATCGCGAGCAGGATGTCGCTGAAGTTTATCGCCTCGCCCAGCGTGTGCCCGCCGAACATCGGCTTCAGCTTCTCGATTGCGGCTGCCGTGATAGCCGATTGATCCGCGCCCGCCTTGACCTGTATCTTAAACGACGGCGTGTAGTAACTGATATTCGGGCTGAACACATACACTTTCACGCATATCTCGCGCTCGGCGTTCAGCAGCGCAAGCACCTCCTGGCGTACGCTGTTTGCCACCGAACCGTTCTTGCCCGCGAGGCATACGGCGACCGATCCGACACCATACGCCTGCGGTCGCACCGTCGCCTTCACAACGCCGTCCACCGACATTGCCAGCCGCTGATAGTACGCCGCGTTTGCCGTGCCGCTCGTCATGCGGTAGTCCTCCACCAGCCGCTTCCGCAGCGACTCGTCGCCCTCGCCCTCTCGGCCGCCGGCAAACGCCTCGACGTTGCGGCAGGCGATGACCCCGATCGGCGGCTCAGCCATGACGCATATCTCCCCGGCGGCGACATTCCCCGCAGTCCCCGGCAGCAGCGCCTCAGCCGCCGCGTCGCCGTATTCGCTGCCCGACGTTATCGTTATCTCCTCGGTCGTCTCGAATCGGCTCAGGTCGGTGCTCATCACCGTCGTCCTCGCGGGGATCGTCACGTCCGCCGCGCCGTCGGTGAAGAATCGCACGCTTCCGCTCGCCGCCGCGCCCTCGGTGCGCTTCAGCCCTCGCAGCTCGGCAAATTCGTCCAGCCGCTCGCCGTCCGCCGTCTGCGGAAAGCTCTGCCGCCATATCCACATCGCCTCCGCGCCGAGCGCCTCAAGCTCGCTCGCAAGCACACGCAGCCTCATCGCCGGCTCGCTGTGCTCTCCCATCGCGCGCCCCGATTTCTCACGTAGAACATCCATCATCTCCGCGAAATATTCGCTCTGTGTCTTAAATTCCAAACCTTCATCCCTCCTGCCTCATCATACCGTCACGGTCAGCACACGGCTGTCGCCGTCTATCTCGACGGTCACGCTCACCTGCACCGCGCCGGCGCCCGTCTCCACTACGCTCACTCCGCGCACCTCAACGCCCTCCGGCTCGAGAGCCTCGCTCGCGTACCTCATCGCAGCCGACTCGCGCCCGCGACGGTCCTCCCGACCTATCGTCCACAGCTTCGACCCGAACTCCGGCTCGAGCATACACCCGCCGCGCCGCGCCTTCAGCCTGTCCAGACACCTTCGCAGCAGCGCGTCCCGCTCGTCGCCGCTCACCTTGACGCCTCCCGCGCCGTCGTACACATAGTCGCCGTCCACCAAATATCCGTCCAAATCTTCACCTCCGAATGTTCCACGTTCCACGCCGTCGCGCCTCGGTTGGACGCATTACGGACGATTAGTGTCTGCCGAAAATCCCGCTCCCGAGCAAGCGGGGCTTGCTCTCCGCGGTCGTAATTCGGCTGGACACTAATCCTCCTATGCGTCTACCTGCGGCAGCCGTATCTCCTGAGCACCAAACCTCATCACAACCTTGTCCGCCGCGAGCACCACCGCGCCGCTCCCGAACTCGAGCACTATCCCGCTCTCGCCCAGACGCAGCACCGCGCCGCCCGCCTTCAGCTCTATCGACTTCGCCGCCGCGCCGCGCACGCACCCGACCACCGCGGTTCCGCCGTCAAACTCCGCCACCGCGCACTCCGCGCCGTTTTTGGGTATAGCCGTCACCCCCGCCGGAGCGAGCAGCAGAGCGTCGCGCAGCTCGCCGTCCGCGTCCACCGCCGGGCTTTCTCCCTCTATCGTGACCTTGCCGCGCCGCAGAAAAACATCCTTTTCCGCCGAGCCCAACTTTTCGGAAATCCACATAAACTTCACCTGTTTTTACACAAAATCGCACAAACTTCGCGCTATTCCACAAATCCTTCAACGACGCACCGAACGCCGTCCTCGCCGAATATCGTCCGTACGCTGTCCACTCGGCAGTGCTCGGGCAGTCCGTCGACCGAGCACTCCGCCTCGTCGCCCGGCTCGCACGCAAACCCGCCGGCCAGCTCGACCGAGAACCTGTCAAACCCGCGCCGCGACCGCTCGAGCATCCACCTCGCCTCCGGGATCCTCGACTCGAGCGTGCCCTTTGACGCCGCTATCACCGCGCGACCGCTCACCCCGCGAGCCTTCAGCTCGTCCGACTTCACCACCGTCTGACGTCCGGTCGTGCGCTCGCGGATGAGCACCTCGCTCACCGCGCCGTCCCTCACTGTCCTGCGCTCGGCGGAAAATATCGCGCTCGCCGCGTCCAGCTTGAGCTTACCCGAACCCTTGCGCCGCAGCAGGAGCACGCCATCCGCGCTGAACCCCGGAGCTATCATCCCCGCGGCGCCCGCCCAGTCGCAGAGCGCCTTCCAGCTCGATACGCCGCTCGTTATCACGAACCTGCGCAGGCTGCTCAGCGCCCCGACCTCAGTCTCGGCGGTGATCCCGCACTCGTCCACTAGTCGCTTCTTGATGTCCGCCCAGCCCGCGACCGCAAACTCGCGACCGCTCTGCTCCACTCGCATCATCACCGCGGCAAGCCCGCGACCCGCGACCTCCAGCACCCGACCGTGCGTGCCCACCTGAACGCTCACCTCGTCCGCCACTCCGGTGAACACCAACTGACCGTCGGCGTATATCCGCACCCGCTCGCAGTTTCGCGCCGCGTCGGCAGCCTCCTCCGACCAGAGCAGCTTTGCCTCGAATGCGTCCACCGGCGTGCCGATAGTCCGCGTCAGGTCGAGCGCGAACACGTCCGGGCTCTCCTGCCCGTCGAACCCAATGGTTATCAGCATTTTTGCAACCACCTACTTCCCTGTCACGGTTCGGTTGGACACGCTCTCGTCGAAATAACATATCCGTCAGCCAAATCGCTCCCGGGCACGCGGGGCGTACCCTCCGCGATTGTGGTGTCGGGTGTTATTTCGACGGCGTGTCTACCTCACCGCTTAATTAATCTTAATCTCCTGCCCTATCCGCAGCAGATTCGGCTGCCTCACCTTCGGGTTCTTCTTTATCAGCTCAGCCGCCGTCGTCGAGTGCTGCGCCGCAATCGTCGTCATCGTCTCGCCCGCGCGCACCGTGTGCGTTGCCGGCTTTAACGCCGAAGCGTTCGCCCCGCCCGACGCCGTCCCCGCGCCCTTCGAGTACACCCCCGGCGTGTGCCGCTCGGTGTCCTCCCAAAACTCGAACCTGTACGCCACATAGTCGCTGCGCGGCTGCTGCGTCAGCTCCAGCTTCACAAAGTGCGCCTTCGACGGCTGCCAGACCGGGTGTATCAGCATCCCCGACCCCGGCGAATAGAACACGTTCGCCAGCTTGCGAAACTCGTCGTACGCGCCCTCGCCCACAAATTCGCCCTCGCCGCTCATCACGCGCCACGCAAGCCCCAGGTCCTGCATGTAGTAGTGGGCAAACGGCACCTTCCTCGCGTCCACCTCGCGCCGATACTCGATAGCGTACGTCCTCGGGTTGTGCGGCCAGGTGTAGTCTTTGAACCTCATCGCCGTAAGCAAAAAATCACCCCCGCGTGCGCCCCAATTTTTTACGAGACGTCGGTTATACGGCGCACGCTGAACCGACTCCCTTGCAGATTGTCATCTGCATTTTGCTGCGCAAAACCGGTCGCGGTTGCCCGGCTTCTACGCGCTCTAACGCGAAATGTTCCACGTGGAACATTTTCTACAAACCACGCCCGCTCTGTCACCCGCGCGGAAATGGCAGTCACAACGCAAACCGTAAGTATCTACCGTTCCGCGCTGAACCGCTCCCTTCGCGCCCATACAGAATCGGGCGCGATTTTGCTGCGCAAAACCGGTCGCGGTTGCCGGCGTGTCTACCTCGGCGCTTCTTTCAATAACGCCGCGAGTCCCTCTCTATCGCCCGCGAGACAGTTCTCAAGTCGACACCGACGCTCACGTCGGATTTGCGAAATTCCGCGATTTTACCCCGACTTTCCGCAAAATTGCTGTCACTTTCCGCAATTTCTCGCAAACCAGCCGCCGAGCGATTGCCCCGAGCGCCGTGTTGCTCCCGTGCTTCAGCGATAGCCTCCGTCCAACGTCTGTTCCGCGCCCTACCTGTCGGCTCAACCTCCGCCTCCCGCCAAACTCTCTCTCGCGCCCTCGGGACTTCATCCTCATGCCATTTCCGCTCCACGCGCACGCCGACCTGCTCCGCATCATCCACTGTCTCCCGCTCGCGCACATCTGTCTCTACCGATTGTTCCACGTGGAACATCCGCGCAGAGGGGGAATCATAGCGCAATCCGATAGCCTCTACCGTCTGCGCTGAACCGGTCGGCGCGCCGCTTTTCAGCGTACCGCCACTTTCTACCGCGCCTCCCGCACGGCGCGGCTGTGCCGCACCGTCCAGGTCTTTTCCGCGTCGGCGCCCATGCAGGATTGGGCGCGATTTCGCTTCGCGAAAGCGGTCGGAGTTCCGGTCCCTGCTCCTATCCAAGTCGACCGCCTCGTCCGTTTTTCGCACGAACGTCCGCCGAACACGCTCAACCGCGCGCCCAAGCAATCCCGCACGCTTCCCACGCTCGTCAGCCGACGCGTCGCCTGCACCCTCGGGGGTTTCGTCCTTCCGCTTCGGCTTCCTGTCTATCGCGTGTGCCCGCTGGACATCGCGCCCGACTGCTCTGTCCGCGCCCTTTTCGCGCACGACATTTCCGCGCTCCCCCATCAGCTCGAGGAACCGCTCCAACGAAAACTTATCTTCGTCCATATCTCTCATCTCCTTCCCAAGACATGAGGGCTGCTCGCCCCCAACCCTTTCCCCTTACACATACAAACCTACGACGGTAGAGCGTTAGCGACAGCGGTCACGGAACCGGCGCCCTCGCTCATCTGCGCCGCAAGCGACCTTGCGGTGCGTCATGCCGATTTCGTCCTGTGACTGTACCGAAGTTGCGAGGGGATTCCAAAGGGGGCGGCTTGTTCAAAGCCCCCTTTGGCGGTTTTTTCCGTCACTTTTTGGGCGTCCAAAAAGTGACCCGGGGTTCAGGGGCGGAGCGCCCGAGGTCTTAGCAGGGTGTGGGGCGCAGCCCCACCGTCTTATCTCTTTTCCTCACTGCGTGCCGCCGCGACGACGGTGACCTTCTCCATCACCATGTCGCCGAGCGCGGCGTCCTCCTGGATGTCGCTCCAGCGGCAGCCGGTGTAGTATATCTTCCTGTCCGGCTTGACGATGACCAGCGAGAAGTTGTCCATGTCGTAGAAGGTAATGCCGTCCTTTATCGCGCTGTCGGTCACATACAGACGCTCAAGCTCGACGGTGTGCGTCGGCTGACCCACCGAAGTCGCCACCGGCTGATCCTCGCCGAACGCCTCCACATGGGTGCTCTTCTTCTGCGAGCGGGAGGCGTAGCTCTGAACCACCGCCACGCGCTTGCCGTCAAGCTCGATATATATGTCCGAACTGGTCGGAAATCCGTTCATAAAACCTCTCCTTCCTCTTTATCAGACCAAGATATGAGCCGCGACGACTATCCTATCCAGCCCGTGCGCCACAGCGAACTCGAACTCCACGTCGCAGCGGGTCGGATCGCCCGGCGTCGCGGTCGCGCTCACCGAGCCGTAGTCGGCGATGATGCCCGCGTGCTTCTTCGCCGCAAGCTCAATCGACACCTGGCTCGCCACCGACTCACGCGTCTCAGCCAGATTCTTCGCCCTCGCGAACTTGCTTCGCAGGCTCGAACGCAGCGTCTTCATCACGTTGTCCACAATGAGTATCGTCGACAGCTCGCGCCAGGTCGCGTCCGCCTCGCTTCCGGTCTTTGTGCGGGTAGTCACGCCGCGTATCACCTGTATCTCGCCCGCGAGACACTCGATAGCCGTAACTCCGCCGCGCACCAGAGCGTCCACCTCCGCGCTCGTCAGCGTGCCGCCCGCGCCGTACAGCCCGCTGAGACTCACACCGCCGAGCGGCAGCGCAGGGTCGCCCAACGACACTATCGCGGCAGCCGTCGCGACAGCCACCTCGCACGCGTCTATCGTCTCGCCGTCCCCGCCGACCGGCACCGGACCGACCATCACGCAGCGCTCGCTGTTCAAAGCCGACGCCGCCGCGATTATCGTCTCGGCGCTGCCCGACATCGCGAACACCGCTATCCTCTCGTGACGCTCGCTCGACGCGGCGGCGACCTCGCTCTTTATCGCCGCCGTCACCGCGCTCACGTTCGAGTCGCAGCATATCGCCGCAATGTCCTTCTCGCGAAGCGCCTTCGCGGCAGCGCCATAGTCGGTCGCGCTCGCGCTCGTGCCTACCGGACTCACCCAGCACGCGCTCGCGCCGCCGCCGAGCGCCAGCTCGACATACTTCGCACCCTTGCTCGACGCGCCGAGAGCGGTCCTCGCCGCGCTCGCGGTCAGAAACTGCGTCACGCCCTCCAGTTCGCACGCGCACACAATGCCCACCGCGCCGTTCGCCGCGCTCGACTGCACGATGCTCGACGCGTCGTAGCCGGTGTATACTCCCGGTCGCTCGCTCACCGTAATGTTCATCATATCTCCCCTTCTTCTCCTATTTTCTCAACCAAATGCCCACGGAGGTTCAGCACAATGACCTCCGCGTCCTCGCCGTCGCCCAGCTCTATCAGCGCCGAACCGCTCAGCTCCGCGTCGACGGCGCACAGCCCGAGTCTCCCGTCGCGCGCGCCTTTCACCGCAAACTCGCTGTCCCCGAGCAGCGCGCGCAGGCTGTCCCCCGCGCACCTCGCCGCAACCTTCTGCATCGCTTTTGCGGCAGCCTCTCCGTCCTTCGCGTAAACGGTCACGCGAAACTTGAGCAGTCCGCGGCGCGCCGCGCATCGGCCGAAGCCCAGCGCTTTCAGCTCGATGCTCTCCTGCGACAGCACCCCAAACGGAGCGCCGCCCACCCGCTTCGCAGCGTCGGGAAACTCGCAGAACACCTCAAGCTCCTCGCCGCTCAGTGCCTCCGCTATCAAGCCCCTGAATTTATCAAGTTGCATCCGTATGCGCCCCCAATCTCAACGCGCCGCAAGGTGTACAGCGCATACTGAACTCCTTCCTTCGCAGCCATGCGGAATCGGCTGCGATTTCGCTGCGCGAAACCGGTCGGAGTTTCCGACATTCTACCCAAGATGCACCGCCTCCTCGCTCTCCACCTCGCACACGGCGCGCCAGAACCCATCGGCGACATGCTCGCACCGCGTAACGCGCATCCTGCGTCCGTTCACCGCGACATATCCGTCGACCGCGCGCGGCGGAGCGTCGTCGCTCAGCAGATAGAGCACCCGCGTCACACCGCTCTCGCGACCGCGTTCATCAAACGCCTCGCCCGCGCCGCTCCGTCCCTGTCCCGCAACGATAGCCCGCGCCACGTGGAACGCCTTCTCGCCGCCGTCCTTCCAAAACTCCGCGTCCGATCCGAACCTCGCGGCGCTCGAGCGCAGCCTCGCATCCAATTTCATGCGCGCACCACGCCCTCGCCGCCGTTAAGATACGGCGCTATCACCCGCGCGGCGGAACGCCTCAGCGACGCCGCCGCCTCATCGGCGCTGCGACCCTCAAGCCCCAGACCGGCGGCGTTCACCTTCTCGGCAAATCCCGCGTCGCACTCGACCGCGTCCGCGGCGGCGTACCTCGCGGCAGCCAGCAGCACCGACCCGCCGTCCGCATCCTCGCCGCACCGAGCGATCACCCGCTCGAGCCACAGCCCCGCGACCCGCTCGTCCACGGTCATCCCGCATATCCCGGCGGCGACTTCTCTCACCGCCTCGACAGTCACATCCATATCCCAACCCTCCTCTTTCTTTTCTAAGCCCACCGCACCCGCCCAAATGTTCCACGTGTGAACACCGCGCGAAGGGTTAATCTCAACGCATACCGCAAGATTTTACCGTTCGCGCAGAACCACTCCCTTCGTGCCCATGCAGGATTGGGCACGATTTTGCTAACGCAAAACCGGTCGCGGTTCCGGTTTCTTCATCAAACCTTAAGCACGCCCACAGCGCTGCCGCACAGCTTGGCGAATCCCGCCGCGCCGCTCACGGCAATGCGGTCGAGTCGGCGGTTTATCAGCTTGTCGGTCTCGACGCACACCGCCGGCGACACCGCCATCTCAAGCGCCTTGCCGCGGTCGAGTCCGATTATCGTGCCCGTCTCCACCGCCGAGCAGGGTATCATCGTCGCGCCAAGGGGGGTTATCATGCGGCCGGTCGCCTGGAAGTCCAGTCCCGCCGCGGCGTTCTGGAACTCGCTCAGCTTCAGCATCGCAACGGCGGCGTCGCGGCTGACCAGCATCGTGTTCATCTCGCTCGACGCAAACGTGTTCCAGAAGTCGATGAGCGCGCCGTAGCTCATCGTGCCCTTGGTGCCCCCTATCGGGCTGGTGCCGATGGTGTAGGTCGTCGCGCCGGTCTTCAGCGCGGTCACCGCGTCGGAAAGATACTTCTTCGCGAGACCCTCGCCGACGCTGCCGAGCAGTACGGCAAGCGCGTCCAGCTTCTGCGCGCGGAGGGCGTCGTAGCTCGCGGCAACGCACAGACCGTATCGCTTCAGCGGAGTGGCGGTCGCGGCGAGCGCCATCACCGCCTCGGTCATCTCGTCGCCCGCGTCCTCTATCAGCGCCGGACCGCCGCTCGGCATCGACACAGCGTTGAAGCTGATACCGTCCACCTCGCTCACCGTCGCCACAACGGCGGGGATAGTCGTGTCCGCGTCGAGACCCGCCTTCACCGCGCGCGCCACAAACTCGGGGAAAAGCACCGCGGTCTGCGAGTTCTCGAAGAACTTCTCCACCGTGCTCGCGTTAGCCCCGCCTACGCGTATGTCGAATCGCTTCAGCTGGCGCTCATACGCGTCCAGTCCCTCCATCGCGCTGCCTATGTACTTCTCGCTCGGATCGAGGCTCTCAAGCACTCCCCCGAACGTCATGCCCGCGTGGTTGTACATGCCCTTCTCCAGCGGCAGATTGTCAAAATTGTACTCCATAACTCTGCATCCTCCTTGTCATCTTTCGCCTGTTTTATACTGCCTGTTTTTGTCTGTGCGACGACCCATGCTGTACGCCGTAAGCGCTTCGCGGTTCACGATACCCGCACCCTTCTGCGCGGGCACGGCAACGAAGCTCCACTCGTACACGTCGGCGGCGCCGTGCAGCACGCGCACGCACTTCACCCCGCCGTACTCCCTGCCCGCGACATGACCGCATCCTCCGCCCACGCCGCCGCATATCGAGCACCGCCTCTCGCGCACCGCAACGCCCACCGACACCTCGCGCTTTATCCCCGCCTCTATCTCGCGGATAAGCTGCTCGTTGCCCGCGCACAGCATGTACGCGCGTCCGCGCAGCACCGTCCTGCGCCCGACCGACGACCCGCCGTAAGCGCACCCATCCGCGCCGCCCGCGCCGTCTCCTACCTCGACCGCCTCGCACTCGAACAGCCGCGCGGTCTGACCCTTCGCGCTCCACTCGTGGTCGAATATGCCGGTCTTGCCCACGAACATCGGCGCAAACTCGCGCAGAGTCTCGGCGTCAAACCGCTCGCCGTCTCGGTCGACCCGATCGTCGCACAGTTCCACGTCGAACACAAACAGCTCGTCCGCACTGACCTTCTCCGAGCACCCGACCGCGCGGATAGCCGCCAGCTCGCGCTCGCCCGGCGTCCCGCAAACATTCACACTCATCTCCATCCCTCCCTTCCCGTCAACCCTCCACCCTCCCAAGACCGTAGGGGTTTCACCCCTACAACCCCAAAGACCTTGAGGGCTGCTCGCCCTCAAACTCCTCGGCAGCATTTTTTCTCTGCCGCAGAGAAAAAAGGCTGCGCAAAAAAGAGACGTTTTTTTGGTGCTCCGTCGCGCCACCGATTCAGCACCACGCTAGATAGTGCGCCGTGCGTACCGCGTCCAAGCGATACGCCACCGCATACCGCATCGAATCGACCTGCCCTCCACCTCGCTGACCGCTCACATCTTCCGCGTCCACCCCGCTGCCCCTATCGGTTCACCGCAAGGTTGTACGCGTAGAAGTTCCGATAGGAGTAGAAACCGAACTCCGACCGGTTTCGCGAAGCGAAATCGCGCCCAATCCTGCATGGGCGCGAAGGAAGGAGTTCTGCGCGAACGGTAGGAACTTGCGGGATGCGTAAAGACTTTCCTTCGCGCGGTGTTCACACGTGGAACATCGCGTGCGCACAGAATTTGTACGCACCGTCAACTATACAGCGCACGCTGAACCGACTCGCTTGCGGACTGCCGTCCGCATTTTGCTACGCAAAACCGCTCGCGGTTGCCCAGCCTCTACGCATATAAGCCTACGGCGTTAGAGCGGGAGCGACAGCGGTGGTAGGAGTAGCCGCCTTCGCTCATCTCGCGCCGCGAAGCGTATCCCGCGGGGAGTAGAGACTAGCCGATTTTGGTGGCGGGGTCGTGGTGCGCGGGGATTCCAAAGGGGGCGGCTTTGTTCAAAGCCCCCTTTGGCGGTTTTTTCCGTCACTTTTTGGGCGTCCAAAAAGTGACCCGGGGTGCAGGGGCGGAGCACCCGCGACCTTCGGGGTTGTAGGGGTGAAACCCCTACGGTCTTACGAGAGCGCGAGACGCGCAGTCTCGCGACCTTGGGGGGTGTGGGGGATACTCCCCCACGGTCTTACAGCTCTACAGCCATCTCCACAAACGCGATGCCGTCGCGCTCCTGTGCCGCGCTCGTCGTCTCAAAGCCGAACTTCTCATAAAACCGCACGGCGTCCGGCTCGGCGTTCACCGTCATCCTCGTTATGTGCTCGTCCCGCGCGTTTTCCATCACCGTCTCAATGAGCGCCGTCCCAAGCCGCCTGCCTCGGTAGCCATTCTCCACAAAGAGCAGCATTATATGCTCTCCGTGCTGCGAGGTACACGCCACCCCGCGCAGCGTCGGGTCGCCGATGCCGAACAGCTTCAGCTCCCCCGCCATGATGCCGCCCATCACGCGGGAATAGTCGGTCGCGCGCGCAAACGACTTCCGTCCCTCGGCGGTAGTGTTCGGAAGCGCGTCGTAGCAGTCGCGCGCGAGGTCAAGCGCGTCGCGGATGCCGTCGGGTGTGATTATCGGTGCGCATTTCAGCATAGTCTGAACCTCCCAAAGTGTCTGTATGTTACTGCCTGTCCTCCGTCGCGCCGCCGCCCGCAATATACGAGTTCAGCGCGGCAAACAGCGCGTTTATCGACGCGAAGATTATGTCGCTCTCCACGCCGACTCCCCACCATATCTTTCCTCCGACATCCACGCCGACATACGCCGCGGCGCTGGCGGTCGAGCCGCTCGAGAGCGCGTGCTCCTCGTAGTCGTCTATCTTGAAGTCGAGGTCGATGCCGCTCTTGAGCGCCGCCGCCACCGCGTCCAGTCGACCGTTGCCGCCTCCGCGAAGGCGCAGCGTATCCCCCTTATATTCGCAGTCGAGCGCGGTGTAGATGCGCTCACCCCCGCCCCGCTCGAAGTGGCAGTCTATGAGCCGCAGCGGGTATGGTTTCGGCGAGTATTTCGCCATGAATATGCGGTGCAGATCGTCGGCGGTGAGCTCGCGCTCGAGGCGGTCGCTGCGGCTGCCCACCTCCGCGCCGAAGTCGTGCTTCATGCCCTTAGGCAGTCGGAAACCGTAGGCGTGCTCCAGCTTGAACGCCGCGCCGCCGCCACCCGACTGGCTGTTTATCCTTATCACGTCCGCGCCCGCTCGCTCGCCGATGTCCGCCGGGTCGAGGGTCAGGTAGGGCACGCTCCACTTGATGTTCGGATGCTCGGCGCGCCACTTGAGACCCTTAGCTATCGCGTCCTGGTGCGAGCCGCTGAACGCGGTGAACGCAAGCTCTCCCGCGTACGGCTGCCGCTCGCCCACCGCCATTCCGGTCAGCCGCTCGAACCGCCGACGCACGGCGGGCAGGTCGCTGAGGTCGACGCACGGGTCGACGCCCTGCGAGTACATGTTGAGCGCCAACGTCACCAAATCCGCACCGCCCGCGCGCTCGCCCAGACCGAACAGGCACCCTTCCACCCGCTGCGCGCCGGCGAGCAGGGCGAGTTCCGCCTCCGCCACCGCCGTGCCCCGGTCGTTGTGCGGGTGCACCGACAGCGTGACGAATTTGCGCGCGCCGAGGTTTTTCAGTATGTACTCTACGAGATTTGCGAAGATGTTCGGGCTTGCGAGCGACACGGTGGACGGCAGGTTGACTATCGCCTCGCGTCCCTCCTCCGGCTGCCACGCGTCGAGCACGCGGTCGATGACCTCCATCGAGTAGTCGGGTTCCGCTCCGGTGAAGCTCTCGGGCGAATACTCGAGTGTTATCTCGCATCCGTCGTTCAGTTTTGCGCAGGTGCGGCAGAGCTTCGCGCCGTAGACCGCGAGGTCCGCCACTTCGTCGCGCGACTTGCCGAACACCTGCTCCCGCCATGCCTTGGACACCGACGTGTAGAGGTGGACGATAGCGCGCTTCGCTCCCTTTATCGCGGCAAACGTGCGCTGCACGATGTGCTCGCGCGCCTGCGTTATCACCTGTATCGTCACGTCGTCAGGGATGAGGTCGTCCTCGATAAGCCGCCGCACAAAGCCGAACTCGGTGTCCGACGCGGCGGGGAACCCGACCTCTATCTCCTTGTATCCGAGCGCGACGAGCAGCTTAAAATACTCCAGCTTCTGTTCTACGCCCATCGGCGTGGGCAGCGCCTGATTGCCGTCGCGCAGGTCGATGGCGCACCAGCGCGGGGCACGCTCTATGCGGCTGCGCCTTGCCCAGTCGGCGGACGGATTTTCCGGCGGGAAGAACCCCGGCGCGTATTTCGATGCGTTTTTCATCTTGCCCTCCCACAGCTAAAGGTGTAGAATAGGTTTAGAGATTTGCCTAGATTATACCATGGAGGGGAAGAATATGCAACAATACATACTTGCGCTCGATCAGGGAACGACCTCCTCCCGCGCGATAGTGTTCGACCGTGCGGGTCAGCCGGTCGCGAGCGCGCAGAAGGAGTTCCGCCAGCTCTATCCCCGCGCGGGATGGGTGGAGCACGACCCGGACGAGATATGGTCGTCGCAGCTCGAGTGCGCGCGGGAGGCGCTGCGGCTCGCGGGGATAACCGCCGCCGAAGTCGCGTCGATAGGCGTGACAAATCAGCGCGAGACGACGATAGTCTGGTCGGCGGCGACCGGACGCCCGATATACAACGCGATAGTGTGGCAATGCCGCCGCACCGCCGACCGCGCCGAGCGGCTTTCCCGCGACATGGGAGATAGGATACAGTCGATATGCGGCGTGCTGCCCGACGCCTACTTCTCCGCCACCAAGATAGAGTGGATACTCGATCACGTCGACGGCGCGCGGGAGATGGCGCGGCGCGGCGAGCTGCGCTTCGGCACGGTCGACTCGTGGCTGATATACAACCTCACCGGCGGTCGCCTGCACCTCACCGACCGCACCAACGCGTCGCGCACCATGCTCTACGACATCCACCGCTTCGACTGGTCGGACGAGCTGCTCGCGCTGTTTGACATCCCCCGCAGCATGCTGCCCGAGGTGCGTCCGAGCGGCGCGGGCTTCGGTGACACCGCCCCCGAGCTGTTCGGGCGCGCGATACCGATAGGCGGCGTCGCGGGTGATCAGCATGCCGCGCTGTTCGGTCAGTGCTGTTTCGAGCCGGGCGAGGCGAAGAATACCTACGGCACCGGCTGCTTCCTGCTTATGAACACCGGCGCTTTGCCGATAGCGTCGAAGAACCGCCTTATAACCACCCTCGCCGCCACCGAGACCGACCTCCCCGAGTACGCGCTGGAGGGCAGCGTGTTCGTCGCGGGCGCGGCGATACAGTGGCTTCGCGACGAGATGGGACTCATAACAAGCGCCGCCGAGAGCGAGAGCGTCGCGCGCAGCGTGCACGACACGGCGGGCGTCTACCTCGTGCCGGCGTTCGCGGGTCTCGGCGCGCCCCACTGGAACGCCTACGCGCGCGGCACGCTTGTCGGACTGACGCGCGGCGCGGGTCGTGCCCACATCGTCCGCGCGGCGCTCGAGTCGATAGCCTACCAGACCTCCGACATCCTGCGCGCGATGGAGGCGGACACGTCAAAGACGCTGCCGCACCTTCGGGTGGACGGCGGCGCGAGCGCGAACGCGTTTCTCATGCAGTTCCAGGCGGACATCCTCGGCGCGGAGGTGCTGCGACCGTCCTGCGCGGAGACGACCGCCCTCGGCGCGGCGTACCTCGCGGGACTGAATGCCGGCGTGTGGGCGTCGCGAGACGAGCTGCGCGCGCTCGGCGGCGGGCTGACCGGCTTTCGACCGTCGATGGACGAGGGGACGCGGAACGCGCTGCTCGACGGCTGGCGGGTCGCGGTGCGTCAGTGTTTGAGCGGAACGAATTAAGGCGTGACAAAAACAGGACGGACGAGGCTGGATGCCCCGTCCGTCTTTATATTATGCGCAACTCGTTGCGGAGTAGTTTGTCTGATCCCCCGCGCTGAGAAGCGGTGCGGCAGACGGGCAGCGGAAATAATACCCGACACCACAATCGCGACCGTCAAGCCCTGCTTGACACGAAGCGATTTGGCTGGCGGACATATTATTTCCGCGTCCGCTCGTCCAGCCAAACCGTGACAGCGCGAGAGAGTCAGTGAAGTTCGTGGTTCCCTGGAACAATTATATTCTACCCCGCCGATATGTCCAAACCGTGAACAGCTCAGTAATGATTTGTTAATTCGTTCCACCATCTCAAACCCCACAGTCTTACAACAGCTCGCCGCTTATCGCCCGCTTCAGCGCCTCCACAAGCCCCTTGTAGTGCGTCAAAAACCGCTCGTCGCGGTCGGCGTAGCAGCCGTTCTCCCCCTCGTCGAGCACGCCGAAGCGTATCATGCGGTCGACGACGTGGTTCGCGACAAACCGCCTATACTCCGGCTCGTCGCGGTATTCGACAAGCTCGACCTCCGCGTTCTCGCGCAAGGCTTTCAGCAGGTCGTCGACGCGCGTCTCGCTGACTACCGCCGTCGCCCGCTCGGACACAAGCTCGGAGTCCCAGCCGGTCCTGCCCCGCTCGAAGCCGTCGTCCGCGACCGCGTAGACCGAGCAGCCCCTGCCCGCGTACACCCGCTCGAGCGCGCCGGGGCAGCACTCGGACACGACCAGCTTTCCGTCCACCGTCGAGATGTCGAAGTCGAAATCGTCGTGCTTCGCGCCAAACACCAACGCCTTGGCGAAGCTGTCCAGCGCGTAGACATACGGCGTGCCGTGGGTGGACGCGCGCGGCTCGAGCACGGTCAAATTCGGAACATTCGAGGCGTGATAGAGCATGATAATCGCTCCTTTCGGCGGTTATAGTGTATATACCGCAAGCGGCGAGTCGGAAATCAGCACAAAGCCGTGCTTCTCGGCAATCACGCGGGTCGCGGTCTGGTCGGGCGAGCACTCGATGAGCGCGCGGCGTCCTCGGCGGTGGGTGTCCACAACCATTGCGGCGGTAAGCTCGGACGCGTATCCAAGTCCCCATCGGTCGCGGCGAAGCACCCATCCCAGCTCGTCGAACTCGTCGTCGTAGCGGTGATAGATGACATAGCCGACGAAGCGATTTTCGGCATCTTCGACGGCGTATATCAGCGGTTCGTCCGCAAGTCCCGCCGTTTTCAGGAAGTTTTCGGTCTGCTCGCGTGTGAACGGCGGCTCGAGATGCCGCATGACCTCCGCGTCGGCGAGAAGCTCGGCAAGCGCGTCGAGGTCGGTCGGCTCGAATCGCCGAACGCGCAGCCGCGGTGTGGTGAAGATGGTCATTTCGCGCCCTCCTCCGGCATGAAGAAGTAGCAGATGTCGTCGCCGCCCGAGTCGCTGCTCACCTCGCCGCCGACCTTGCGGTAGAGCGCGTTTGCGGCGGCGTTCGACCGCGACGTGACAAGAAACGCTTTGCCGATGCCCTCGCGCCGCGCGCCGTCGAGCAGTGCGCGCATCAGCGCAGTCCCCACGCCGCGCCGCTGCATCGCGTCGGCGACCCCGACCTCGTGTATGTAGAGCATATCCGACTTGCCGTCCATACGCGCCATGCGATAGCCGTACGCAAATCCTACAACCTTGTCGGCATAAATAGCGGCGAACAGCCGGTTTCTATCGCCATTCAGGAACTTTTCGACGGCGGCACGGTCGATCAGTCCCTCGCGAAAATCGGCGTTCATGCCGAGCGCGAGCGAGATGTCGGACGGCGCCAGCCTGCGGTATTCTATGTCCACGGTGTGCTCCTCCCTGCTCATTCGGCGAGGTACGCGATTATCGGCTCGATGTATTTGCGGTCAGATATGTCGTAGGACGATGAAATCATTTTTATCATCAATTCGTCGCTTGGCGTTCTGTTTTTGTTCGATTCCAGCACTTTTCGGAACATTTTCATCATCAGTTTCGACTTCATCGACATCTTCTCGTAGCAGAACCCGCCGGGGCAGTAGAACACGCGCACCCGCTGCCATTCGTCGTCGGTGAAGTTTTTGCGCAGCGTCGGCTCGATCTCGGGATTGTCCGCCGGGCTTGCGCCGACGCAGAACACGGCGAGCTTCTTCGACTGCCAGCGCGCGATGTTCTCCTTGAACCACGCGAGCTTGGTGATGCTGCCCGCGTGCGCCCATCCGCCGAACACGATGGCGTCGTAGCCGTCGAACGAGCGCTTCTTCGCGTCGGACAGCTCGATGCAGTCGGCGTGTGCCTCCTCGGCTATCCACTCGGCGTAGCGCTTGGTAAAGCCGGTCTGCGAGTTGTAGATAACTGCGGTTTTGCTCATGTTGTGTTCTCCTTTATGCCCGATTCCGTCTAAATCTCCGCAAATACCAAGAAAAGCAGCCCATATGGACTGCTTTTCGTTTGTGTCGGCATCACCTATTTTCCCGACCCGTCTCCAGGCAAGTATCGTTGGCAGGAGCGAGCTTAACTACCGTGTTCGG